>Ga0310811_10000067_pt1 | contig 167716 bp, 154 predicted proteins | sample YCmetagenome_FD_207642 | JGI IMG/M metagenome (GOLD analysis project Ga0310811, IMG submission 207642) | Soil microbial communities from experimental microcosm in Duke University, North Carolina, United States - YC | ecosystem: Engineered > Artificial ecosystem > Soil microcosm > Unclassified... | reverse complement strand
TAACATGGACCCATCAGTAACGCTTGAAATTGAGCTTACTATTAATAAGGGCCGGGGTTACGTTCCAAGCGAGGAAAATAAAAATCCTGATGACAATGTAGGTGTAATAGCTATCGACTCGATATACACGCCTATAAAGAATGTGAAATTCACTATTGAAAACTATCGTGTAGAACAAAAAACCGACTATGAAAAATTAGTGCTGGATATTACTACTGATGGCTCGATACACCCTGAAGACGCGCTTAAAGAAGCAGCTAAGATCCTGATCCAGCACTTTATGCTGTTCAGCGATGAGAACATGATGCTGGAAGCACAGGCTAAGGAAGAGACAAAAGAAGTTGATGAAGAAATATTGCACATGCGTAAGATCCTGAAAACCGAATTGGTTGACCTTGATCTTTCAGTACGTGCCCTGAACTGCCTTAAAGCTGCCGACATCCGCAGCCTGGCCGATCTGGTTTCATACGACGTTGCTGACATGTTAAAATTCAGGAACTTCGGTAAAAAATCATTAACTGAAATACAAGATCTAGTTAAATCAAAAGGTTTATCATTTGGTATGAACCTGTCTAAATTCAAATTAGACGAAGAATAATATTTGAAAGAGGTTAGAGGCTACTTAAGTCTTTAACCTCTCTCATTTAATAACTACAGGTCGGAGTGATAATAGTGACTAAGCTCCGGTCGCTAATTAACCAGTCGCTAACATCGGCATAATTCCGAGGCTTGAACTAAGAGTTCGCCAACGGTATGCACGTGCCACAAACAACAAAAAACAATGAGACACGGAAAAAAAGTTAACCACTTAGGCCGTACCAACAGCCATCGTAAAGCGATGATGGGCAACATGGCCACTTCGCTTATCCTTCACAAACGCATTACTACAACTTTAGCAAAAGCAAAAGCTTTACGCGTTTATGTTGAACCTCTTTTAACAAAATCAAAAAACGATACTACGCACTCACGCCGTACCGTATTCAGCTACCTGCAGGATAAAGACGCTGTTAGCATTTTATTCAGAGATGTTGCTGAGAAGATCGCTAACCGCCCGGGTGGTTACACGCGTATTATTAAATTAGAGAACCGTTTAGGCGATAACGCTGAAATGGCGATAATTGAATTAGTGGATTACAATACTGTTTACGGTGGCGATAATGCACAAACTGCTAAAAAGACAACCCGCCGCCGTGGTGGTAAAGGCAAGGCAGGCGCTACCGCTGCTCCTAAAGCCGCTGCCGCACCTGCTGCCGAAGAAGTAGTTGAAGCACCAGTTGTTGACGAAGCGCCTGTAGCTGAAGCACCGGTTGCGGAAGTTGCTGCCGAAGAAACACCAGCTGCTGAAGCAGAAGCCCCTTCTGCTACTGAAGAAGAAGCACCAGCTGCTGACAACGAAGAAAACGCTGAAAAAGGCGAATAAGACCCCTCCTAAATCCTCCCCCCGAGGGGAGGACTTGAAGAAATATAAAGCGCCCTGCTCAATTTGAGCAGGGCGCTTTTGTTTGATGGTTCGTGTTCGGCAATTACTCATCCCGTTCCGATAGTTATCGGGATCGCTACTCTTGTCGACCCTCCTCTTTGCCTTAGACATAAAGAGGGGAAAGGAATATGATGTAATTGAATGAAAAGGCCCGGTTTAATTAAACCAGGCCTTTTAGAATAATATTTTTTATGCTATTAATTACCGCTGATATCGCCGCTGCCTGATTTGGATTTCATCACATGCTGCGCGCCACCAGTGTAGGTAACGTCGCCTGAGCCCGAAACGGCTGCTTCGAGGTTGCCGCTTACATTAATGTTCGCATCACCAGAGCCTGATACATGTACTGCAGTATTTTGAGTGGCCAGCCCGCGCGCGCTGTAATCGCCTGAACCGGATACGCTTATATTTTGCTGATCTGCCCGGCCCACCAACTTCATATCGCCTGAACCGGAGATGCTGCAGTCAAGATTTTTAGCTTCAACCTTGCCCAGTACATCGCCTGAACCGCTTACACGTATGCGCAGGTTATTAGCCGTGATACCATCTTTAAAATATACATCGCCCGAACCTGTAATGCCGATCTCGTGTACTTCACGTATACTAACATACACCGCAACCTTTTTATGGTTGCCCCAGTTGCCCCAATGCCAACCCGAACTGTTCTTGTCGCGTATCCTTAGCGTTGAACCATTCACTTCGGTTATGATATGGTCTATCATTTCGGAAGGGGCTTCCACTTTTACTGATTCTGATTGGCCCTGTACAATGTATACATCAACCGAACCTTCTATTTCAACTGCGTTAAAACCGGAAAGGTGGCGGTCCTGTACCTCGTTAGCTGCATCACTAACCTTTGCAGTTGCAGCAGGCATAGCGTAGGCGTAAGCAGTGCCAGTTAATAGCACTGCGGATAATAAAATTGTATTTATTGATTTCATGACTTTAAGAGTTTTGTATTATTTGATACATATGACGCCATAATATATAACAGGTTGCATCATGGACGAATTTTTTTCTAACTCAAATCACATTTGATTTTTTAATACGCCTATATAATAATTAAAAGTATCTACCTCAATATTATCCATATTAACGCCCGGGAGATTTATTTCAGCAGCCCTTGCACGCGACCTCACTACTCCATTATGGTTTGATGACCCCGGGTTAAAGAATTTATACTCGCCGCCTTTTACCCTTATCCGCACCGGCATGTTGAAATTGGGAACGCAGCCTGTCCACATGCAATATATTTTATTTCTGCTTTGGTATATATGTAAAACGGGCAGGCTTGCTGTACGCAGGTATTGCTCAAAAACAGTTGACAGGTCGATGCCTGATTTTTTGCTTATATAGCCAGTTATATCATTGTAAGTTACTGTTTGGTGATAAAAAGTTTTGTTAAGGCCGCGCAGTACCTGGCGCCATTTTTCATCATCGTTAATAATGGTGCGGATCATGTTAAGGATAACCGAACCTTTGGCATACATATCTTCCGAGCCTTCTTTATTTACGCCGTATGGGCCTACTATTGGCCTGTCATTAGCTATGCCATTGCGCTGCCCGTTCACATATTCCTGCCCGGCCTGTTTGCCGTAATAGCTTTCAACAAATAATGATTCGGAATAATCGGTAAAAGATTCATGTATCCACATATCAGCCAGATCCTTTGAGGTGATGTTGTTGCCGAACCATTCGTGCCCGCTTTCGTGGATGATGATGTAATCCCATTTAAGTCCCCAGCCTGTGTTTGACAAATCGATGCCGCCACGGTCGCGGGTCCAGTAACCGTTTACAAAGTGATTGCCATAGGTGGTGCCGCTTTGGTGTTCCATGCCCAGGTATGGGGTTTCGATCAACTTGTAACCGTCCTCATAAAAAGGATAAGGGCCAAACCAGTGCTCATGCGATTTCAACATTCGTTTTACATTCTCTCCGAAATGTATTTTTGCTTTTTGCAGGTCATAAGGCAATACCCAATAATCAATGGTCAGTTTCCCTTTTTCACCGTCATAGCTGTCGCCAAAATGGGTATAGTCGCCAATGTTGGCTTCAATGTCGTAGTTATTTATTGGGTTAGCCACGAACCAATCGAAACGGGTATAGCCATCCTTCAGATTCGTTACTTTACGCAACCTGCCGTTCGATACATCTTTTAATCCTTTAGGCACGCTTATGCTGATCAGGGCGCTATCTACTTCATCGGCTTGCTGGTCTTTATTAGGCCACCATATACTGGCACCTATGCCCTGGCAGGCAGTTGCTACCCATGGTTTGCCGGTGGAATCAGTTGTGAAAACTACACCGCCATCCCAGGGGGCGTTAACTGCTTCGGTAGGGTTGCCCGAATAATACACGGTAAATTCATCCCTGCTGCCTTTGGTTATAGGTTGCGGGAAAGTTACAAATACGGCGTTGAACTCACGCTTAAAAGGCACTTCCTGGCCTTTGTATACTACCTTTTCAACTTTTAGGTTCGAAAATAGGTCGAACTGTAGTTTGGTAAAATCCTGAGTAGCAGTAAATTTAAAAAGATTGCTGCCGCTTATAAATTTATGGTCGATGTCGAACTTCACATCTAAATGATAGTAATTAATATCGTAGCAGGTACGCAGAGGTGAGTGGGCGTTACCACGTAGTGTATCGGCTTTAGTGAAAGTTTCTTTGGGCTGGCCCAGCTGGGCGTGAGCATTGAGGGAGAATATCCCCAAAAGGATTAATAAAAATCGGTTTAATTTCATTTTAAGAGATGTCAGTTCAGTTAAAGTGTTAAAATTAATTAAAGATGGGTATATAAATGCAAAAAACATAGGTGATTTTAACCTTATATTATTGACTTTACAGAAACATTAATCCGCTTTGTTAGCAACTGATAATGCTTAACTTTGCAGCAAATTATACAACTATGCAATATGATGTTATCGTTATCGGTTCGGGCCCTGGTGGCTACGTTGCCGCTATACGTTGTGCCCAACTTGGTTTAAAAACAGCCTGTATCGAAAAATATTCAACCTTTGGCGGTACCTGCCTTAACGTAGGCTGTATCCCTTCAAAGGCTTTGCTTGATTCATCTGAACATTATTATAACGCCTCGCATTCATTCAAAACTCACGGTATCAACCTTGATAATTTATCGGTTGATATAGCACAAATGATGAAACGCAAAGTAGACGTTGTTGCTAAAAATACAAGCGGCATCGCTTTCCTTTTCAAAAAAAATAAAATTGATTCATACCAGGGTATCGGCTCATTCAAGGATAAAAATACCATCAGCATAAAAAAACCTGATGGTACCGAAGTTGAGATAACCGGTACTAACGTGATCATAGCTACAGGTTCAAAACCATCAAGCCTGCCATTTATTAAGTTAGATAAAAAGCGCATCATCACCTCAACCGAAGCATTGACGCTTACCGAAGTTCCCAAGCACCTCATATTGATAGGCGGCGGGGTTATCGGTCTTGAGCTGGGTTCGGTTTACTCGCGTTTAGGCGCTAAAGTTTCGGTAATTGAATATATGGACGGCATTATCCCAACAATGGATAAGGGTTTGGGCAAAGAGCTGCAACGTGTGCTTTCAAAACAAGGCATGGAGTTTTATACCGGCCATAAAGTTACCGGCGCCACTGTAAAGGGCAAGGAAGTTACTGTAACTTTTGATGCCCCTAACGGCGATAAAAAAGAATTAAAAGGCGACTACTGTTTAGTAGCAGTAGGTCGTATAGCTTATACAGATAATTTAGGTTTAGACAAAATTGGGTTGACCGTTGAAGAACGCGGCAGGAAGATAACCGTTAATGAGCATTTGGAAACCAGCGTTAAAGGCGTTTATGCCATTGGCGATGTGATCCGTGGCGCTATGCTGGCACACAAAGCCGAAGATGAAGGTACTTTAGTAGCAGAAGAAATTGCGGGACAAAAGCCGCATATTAATTATAACCTGATACCAGGCGTAGTTTATACCTGGCCCGAAGTTGCCTCGGTAGGCCAAACCGAAGAACAGTTAAAAGAACAAGGCATAAAATACAAGGCAGGTTCTTTCCCGTTCCGCGCGGCGGGCAGGGCAGTGGCCAGTGGCGACCTGGATGGTTTTGTGAAAGTTTTGGCCGATAGCACTACTGATGAAATTTTAGGTGTTCACATCATCGGCCCGCGTGCCGCTGATATGATAGCCGAGGCCGTTATCGCCATGGAATTCCGGGCGTCAGCCGAGGACGTAACGCGTGCCAGTCATGCGCATCCAACGTACACCGAAGCTATACGCGAAGCCTGCTTAGCCGCTACCGATAACAGGCCCATACACATTTAAGTATAATTACCGGCCGTTCCATTTGCGCTACCCAAAACTAAACACAAATGGAACGGCCCATACAACAAATGCAGCTATTTTATACCCCCGATATAGACCCCTCACACGCCCAATATTTTCTTAGCGAAGAAGAGAGCAAACATGCCATCAGGGTATTGCGGTTAAATATGGGCAATGAAGTGCAGTTAATAGACGGCCGCGGAGGGTTATACACCGCAGAAATAAAAGACCCGCATCCCAAACGTACCATATTACAAATAACATCGGCAATACAGGGTTTCAATAAGCGCAACCATTACCTGCACATTGCTATAGCCCCCACAAAAAATATAGAACGTTTAGAGTGGTTTTTAGAAAAAGCCACCGAAATAGGTATCGATGAAATATCGCTCATCATCTGCCAGCGCTCCGAGCGGAAAGAAGCGAAAACCGACAGGCTAAATAAGATCATTACCTCGGCCATAAAGCAATCTATAAAAGCTTATCATCCGGTATTGAATGAGCCGGAGCCTTTGGCTAAGTTGCTGGCACGAAATTTCGACGGGCAAAAATTTATAGCATATTGTGATGCAGGGGAGAAGCTTAAACTTAAAGATACCATCATTCCGCAAGGAAAATATTTAATATTGATAGGCCCCGAAGGTGACTTTACACCAAAAGAGATAGACGAAGCGTTAAATAATAATTTTAAAGCCATAACTTTAGGCGAAAGCCGCCTGCGCACCGAAACCGCAGCGCTGGAGGCTTGTTTTGAAATAAACTTTTTAAACCGTTAAATGACCAAGGGTATTTATATAGCAGGCGCTATGCTGGTGCTGTTTCTGATGAGCAGCTTTAGCGTGCCTACCTATAAAATGGCCAAACTTAAATACAACGGCGGCGGCGATTGGTACGGCGACCGCACAGCCCTGCCCAACCTTGCCAAATTTTGTAACGATAACATAAAAACAAACTTCCAGTTGCAGGATGAAGTGGTGGATGTAGGCAGTGCCGAGTTGTTCAACTACCCTTTCGTCTTTATGACGGGGCACGGCAACGTGATATTCAGCGATCAGGAAGCCAAAAACCTAAGGGCTTATTTAACAGGCGGGGGGTTTTTGCATATTTGTGATAACTACGGTCTTGACCAATTTATAAGGTCGCAGATGAAAAAGGTTTTTCCGGAACTTGATTTTGTAGAATTACCCCTTAATTATCCCATCTATCACCAAAAATATGATTTTCCTAACGGGCTGCCCAAAGTGCATGAACACGATGGCAAACGCGCACAAGGCTTTGGGCTGATATATAAGGGTCGCCTCGTGTGTTTTTATGATTACCAGTGCGACCTGGGCAACGGCTGGGAAGATTATGGCACCTATGCCGGCGATACGCAGGAAACCCGACTAAAAGCCCTAAAAATGGGCGCTAATTTAATTCAGTATATATTTACTAATCGTTGACCGCTGATTTTTATTGATTTGTATGATTTCGCTGATTTTACATATATTGGGCGGGTTGCAAATTGATAAGTATTTGACAAAGTATCAGCGGAATCCCAAAATCGTTCTAATCAACGATAAAAAATAAACGGTATGTATAAAATAAAAGTCAATAGCAAATACGATTTCGAAACCGGCCGCAACGGCGACGGACTCTCTATCAACAATAAGAAAAATGATGCCGATGTTAAACAACTAAATGATTCATCATGGCATATTATTGATCAGTTTAAATCGTACAATGCCGAAGTGGTTAGCTTTAACGCAGCTGAAAAAACTGCCGAGATCAAGGTCAACAACAATATATATACGGTTAGTGCAAAAGATCAATATGATGTACTGCTTGATAAACTGGGCCTGAGCAGTTTAAACAGTGCGAAGGTGAGCGAAGTAAAAGCGCCAATGCCCGGCCTGGTGTTAAAAGTAATGGTTACCGAAGGCGACGAAGTAAAAAAAGGCGACAACCTGTTTGTGCTGGAAGCCATGAAAATGGAAAACATTATTAAATCGCCAGCTGATGTAGTAGTAAAAACAGTAAAACTGAAACCCGGCGATAAGGTGGAAAAAGGGCAGGTGCTACTGCAATTCAATTAATAAGCCGAAAACATAAGGCGGGGGCTTTAAACGCAAGTGTTCCGTTTTAGTCTTTCTGCTTTAAGCCAAAAACAAAAGGCGAAAGGCAGCTATCATAGCTCAACCTTTCGCCTTTTAGCTTTATCCTTTAACCTAAGGTTTAATTGGCTTTAAACCTTTTTGCTTTCTTTACACTGAAGTGTGGTTTGCCTTGAGGATTAATTTCAGCCGCACCAACAAGGTCCATCGCACACCGGAAACCGATCTCGGCGCTTGCGTCATCCTCGTTCATAAAACGGCGTGCAGCCGGGTTTAACCAATAAGACAGGTCATTCCATGAACCCCCTTTATAAACTTTCGAATGGTCGTTAGCTAATGTGGTTGTGCCATATAATGCCGCGTTAACGGTATCGGCAAAACCTCTTTGATCGGGGTTATAGGGTTTGCCCGCTAATGCAGCCGACAAGCCTGAAGGCTGTGTGCTTGCGGGCGGTTTTACACCGGTAGCAGGCGGGGTGGTACCGTTGGCGCCAGCTGCGGTAGCTGCTGCCTGTGCTTGCTGTTGCGCTATCAGTTCACTATATTTTAATTTTTTAGGTGATGTAGCAGGGTCTTTTATAGGGTGCCCATATTTGTCTTTGGCATAAACCCCTTTAAGGGGGTCGGCCAGGCGTTTATTAGAATACTCATTACCGCGGAAAGGGTTAAAATCCTCTTCTTCTTCAAATGAAGTTTGGCGATAAGTATCCTGTACCCATTCGTTTACATTACCTGCCATGTTATACAGGCCAAAATCATTTGGCGGATATGAACGTACCGGCGCCGTAATATCGGCCTTGTCATTCAAGTAGCCACCAACACCCGCGTTATCACCTTCGCCACGTTTAAAGTTGGCCAGTATCATACCACGGTTTTTCCTGCTTGGTGAACGAACGCCTAAGCCATTCCATGGGTATATTTTGCCGTCATTAATATTTTCAAATTGGGTATTGCCGGCTAAAGCTAATGCGGCGTATTCCCATTCGGCTTCAGTAGGTAAGCGATATGCTTGTTTTAATATACCATCTTCCATGCGGGCAGGCCTTAAAGCAGGTTTGCCTTTAGCACCGGGTGCCGCATTAGGGTTAAGGTTAGGAAGCATTTTTTTGCCGTCTATGCCTGCACCCTGGTATTGCCCGTTCAAATACATATCGGTATTGAATGGTGTTTTACCTGCTGTTGAAGCTGCTGCAGGGGCGCCTTTTTTACCCGTAGGTTTATCTTTAGCACTTGCTAAAAGCCCTCTTTGTTGTAATATGTATTCGTTGGCACGGTCGGTACGCCATTGGCAATAATCCTGTACCTGGTCCCAGCTAACACCAACAACCGGGTAATCCTGGAATGCCGGGTGCCTTAAATAGTTTTGCACATACGGTTCATTATATGACAATGGGCTGCGCCATACCAGCGTATCGGGCACCGCATTGTAGTATAATTCATGGTCATCAGGAAAAGTAATGTTTATCCAGTGCAGGTAATCAAGCCAGTCCTGGTTTGATACTTCCGTTTCATCCATATAAAAGGAGGGAATAGTTACACGCCTGCGTACATTATTATAATCATAGGTAACATCCTGGTCGGCACTGCCGCCTAACACAAATGTACCACCCTCAATTGGCACAAGCCCCGGGCCTGGCGATGGATGGGTTTGGCGGAATTTTACGTAACCACCATTGTTCCTGTCGTTATAGGGGATGCCCGTTTTTTCTGATTGCTGATGCTTTGAACAACTGCTAAACAAGGCTACTGCACCTAACAACACTAACGCAGTTTTAGTAAAAACTATTTTCATATTTTTACAGTTATATGGGATTTTATGAAGTGTAAATTTAAAAAAAATTGAATAAAAAGCTAATTTTAAAAACATGCAGGGAATAAAATATAAACCCTTGTTCACATTTAAACGTAAACAGCCGGAGTTCTGTTACATTTATCAAAATATTTTTGGTTTACAGGTAACTTATTGATAAGCTTGTAATGAAAAGTGTGTTGGTATATTTATTGTATAAAATAAATCCGCTTAGATGAAGTTTTTTTACACGAAGGTTGCTCTCCCGATTGTTTTGTTAATGCCCCTTTTTGCAGGCGCGCAGGTAGTAAATACCAATGGAAGCAATGCCAACGCCTTAGCTACTGCCGTGCCTTTTTTAAATATTTCTCCCGACTCGCGGTCAGGCGCAATGGGGGATGCCGGTGTAGCCATATCACCCGATGTAAATGCTAACTACTGGAACCCATCGAAACTGGCTTTTTTAGAGTCTGATAATGCTGTCTCCATATCCTACAGTCCCTGGTTACGTAACCTGGTGCCCGATATCAGCCTTTCGTATCTTAGTTACGCCCATAAAGTTGATGACCGAAACACTATTGGTGCATCATTACGCTATTTTGATATTGGCAGCGTTGCTTTAACTGATAACCAGGGTGGTTCATTAGGTAATTTTACACCTTCTGAATTTTCTATCGATGGATCGATAGCACGTAAGTTTGGCGAGACTTTTTCATTGGGATTAACAGTTCGCTATATCCACTCAAATTTATCAAACGGTTCGGCATCATCGCCCAATGAAGGCGAAAAAGCAGGTAACGCGCTTGCTGCTGATGTATCGTTTTATTATAAAACGGGCGGCATTGATGAAAACCAGTTTGCCCTTGGTGCCGATCTTTCAAACATAGGTACAAAGATCAGTTATTCAACAGGCGGGAACGCTTTTTACCTGCCTACGAACCTAAAAATCGGTGCAGCCAATACCTGGAATTCCGACGACAGTCAATTTACTTTAACCCTCGACCTGAATAAACTTTTGGTGCCAACCCAGCCTAACAGCAGCGTTTCGGTACCGGCCGGTATTTTCCAGTCGTTTACTGATGCGGGATTAAGCCAGGAATTTAAGGAGATATATTATTCGGCAGGTGCCGAATACTGGTACAACCGCACTTTTGCGTTACGGGCAGGCTATTACTATGAAAGCCCTGATAAAGGTGGCCGCCAATACCTAACCCTTGGTGTAGGCTTTAAATACCAGGATTTTGGTTTCGATTTTTCATACCTGGCAGCCAGCCAGCAAAACAGCCCTTTGGCCAACACTTTACGTTTTACATTATCGGGTAGCTTTGGAGGTACTAAATAATTGTGGGAAAACTGAAAGTAGGCTTTGGGTTTGATGTACACCAGTTAAAAGAAAACCATCCCTTTGTAGTAGGCGGCGTAACCCTTGAGCATCATGCCGGGGCTTATGGGCATTCTGATGCTGATGTGTTATTACATGCCATTTGTGATGCCCTGTTAGGCGCCGCTAACCTGCGCGATATAGGCTTCCATTTTTCAAATAAAGACGAACGCTGGCGGGGGATAAGCAGCCTGGTATTATTACAGCATGTAGTAGAACTGTTAAAAGAAAAAGACTGGTCGATAGGTAATATTGATGCCATGATATGCCTTGAAGCACCCAAAATAAACCCCCATATTCCGGCTATGCAAGCCAAAATTGCCAAAGCAGCCGGCATAAGCGAAGATGATATATCCATCAAAGCCACCACAAACGAACAATTAGGCTTTATAGGCCGCGAAGAAGGCGTTGTGGCATACGCGGTATGTTTGATTGAAAGGGTTTGATTTGAAAATTTGGTGATTTGAAAATGTAGCTTCTTGCTATTTATCTTCAAATTTTCCAATCAGCACATTTTCAGATTATTTCGTTTCCTTCATCACAACAGTCCCCGTCCGCTTTACTGTACCCCAGCCTTTTAGCTCACCTTTTAGCGCGTGGCGAACGGATTTTATAAGGATGTAATACATCAGTTGCCGCCAAATGAACCGCTGCGGGATAATGTACCAAAGCTTTTTGTAATCTTCTTTTTCCATCCAGAATGCGATGATACCTACCACAAAATCAACCAAAATAAAGGCTACATAATATAACAGTATCTTGCCGGGTTTGCCACCAAGAAGCCCGAATACCATCATCAGATCGGCAATGGGCGAGAATAAAGGTAGTATGATTTGGAACAGCAGGATATTCGGCATCCCTATCATCCCAAAAAACTTATATTTTTTGTTAAACAAGGCGTCCTTATTTTTCCAAAAACTTTGCATTACCCCAAAGCTCCAGCGGAAACGTTGTTTTAACAAAGAGCTTACCGTTTCCGGTGCTTCGGTATACGCAAATGCTTCGGCACAATTTTTTACAATATAGCCTGCTTTTAGTATGCGCATGGTAAGGTCACAATCTTCAGCCAGGGTATCATAAGTAAAGCCGCCTGCCTTAAATATGGCAGCTTTTCTGAATGCACCTATAGCCCCCGGCACAACGGTTATGCTATTGATCAGGTCGAATGCGCGCCTGTCCATATTTTGAGCCGTGATATACTCTATCGCCTGGAAGTTGGTGATCATGTTGTTGGCATTCCCAACTTTTACAGTACCCGCTACCGCGCCTATTTCCTCATCGGTAAAATAGGTCATCAGGTGAAAGACGGCATCTTCTTTCAGTTGTGTATCTGCGTCAATACATACCACAAAAGCGTTTTTAGCATGGCTTATACCAAAGTTTAGTGCGGATGCCTTACCGCCATTAGGTTTATCCAGCACCTGCACCAAAGGATGGTGCCCATAGGCATTATTTACTACCTCAAATGTCTTATCCTTCGATCCATCGTTCACAAAGATTATCTCGAATTCGGGATAATCCGTTTTCAACAGGCTTTCAATAGTTTTGCCTGCGGTTATCTCTTCATTATAAGCCGGTACAATAATACTTACAGCGGGGAGTTTAATATCATTCTGCTTTAAAGCCCTGTATTTTTTGGTATCAGCATTTTGTTTTAGGGCCAATATACCTATCAATACTACCCGGCCAAGTGCCAGGAATATGGCCGTTAAAAACAGGTATATTAAAAACCAGTTGGTGTAGAATGAGCCGTTCAGGTATATCTGGTAAAAGAAGCCTACGAAACCGCTGTTGGCGTCATCCTTTATCGGCGGCATCAATTCGGCCTTGCTTTTGTGCAGCACATCGGCTATGGTTGTAAACTGGTAGCCGTGGCTCTTGAAAAAATGGATGATCTCAGGCAGTGCCTTAACCGTTTCTTCACGTGTTTCGCCGCCGGCATCATGCAATAATAAAAATGAACCTGCATCCTTCTGGGCCTTGACCCTGGCAATAATACTATCAGCAGTAACGCCGGGGTACCAGTCCCATGGGTCGATGGATTCGCCAACGGTGATATAGCTTTGTTTGCGCGCCTCGGCTACCGGGATAATTTCAGCCAGTGTTTGAGGCTCGGCATCGGCATTGTAGGGCGGCCTGAACAGTATGGTACTGCGCCCGGTGACCGATTCAATAATGCGGCGTGTGGCATTCAGTTCCAAATTTACCCGCTGAAGGCTTATGGTAGATATGTCAGGGTGGAAATAAGTGTGGTTGCCAATCTCATGCCCCTCATCAAATTCGCGCCGAAGTATCTGTATATTCTTTTCTGCCATTGAGCCTACCACGAAGAATACCGCAGGCACATGTTCGCGTTTTAATATATCCAGTATCCGGGGGGTATAATCAGGATCCGGGCCGTCATCAAAAGTTAGCACTATTTTTCCCGGGGCATATCCATAACGGCGTATAACATATTTGGTAGGCAGCTCAATATACTGCTGGTTGGTTATGGTAAAATCAGTTGTATCAAGGCTGACCTTAATGTGCCCTGGTTTCGGTGTAGTAACCAAATCAAGGATCTCGCCATCACCTGTATAGGAAATGCGGTTGTTAAGGCCTACATCGGTAAGCTTTTTTATATCGACGCCGGTTTTCCGCAGCGAATCAATGGAAAGGTTTTTCTGGAAGAATGTCCATAAGCGCGGGTCTTCTGATCCTAAGCGCCACAAGGCTACGCCGCCGGTTGCCCAATCATCGGCCATGCGGATAATGTTAAAATTGGTAGCAGCATCGGTAAAATAAACCGTATGTGGCATTCCCACCTGGTCGTTATAGTTATAATGCAGGTTGGCCGAGGATGGGTCGTACGTTATAGGTTTCTGATTTTCCTGTGCCGTACTGATAGCTTGCTGGTAGCCTATAGCCTTACCTACACTACCCGATGGCCAGTCATAAGCGCCGCCCGCTATGGTCAGGATCACTTTTTCGCTCGGCATTTTCGAACACACATTATCCAATATTTCCTCTACCCAATGCTGGTCTGATAGTTCGCCCGGCGGGCTGTTCTCGTCGTGCTCGTCAATAGCCATTATAAACAGGTAATCGTTATAATGTTGCAATTTTGCAAGGTCGTATTGCTCATCCTCGGGCACCACATTTTGTGTTACCATAAAACCCTGTGCATGAAGCGAGGTGTACAATTCTTTCTCAAACTCAAGATAATCGGGTGTGTTGCGGTTAGCAATATTATCAAAATCAAGGTCGATGCCTTTAAAACCATATTTGGTTAGCTGTGCTGCAATGCTGTTTATAAAAGCTGTACGCGAGTGCTTGCTTTTTATAATTCTGGCAACATCTTTAGTGTCGAAATCGCCGGTGGTACTATTGTAATTTATGTAATTTGAAATAGAAATAAGCACCGGCTTTTTATATTTTTTATGCAGGTGGATAAGGCCGGTATCAATTTTAGCAGTTATCGTATCGGCGTTTGGTGTAATGGTAAAGCCCTCGCTTACCACTAAATCAAGCCGTGCAATATGATCAACCAATGAGTTGTAGGCCTGCGGGTCCCAGGCCATGTAGAAACCAGCGTTTATACGGTCTTTATTATTAGGCTGCTTGAGCTGATGAAGATGTTTTTGGTATTCAAGTTTTTTAATTTCATTAACCTGCAACTTGAATTTTTTGTATTTGGCCGTTTTTTTCAGGGCGGCGATGCCTTCTTTGGTTAAGGCTTTGGGTGCCTCATTTAAGTTAGGGAGCGTTGGATATTGCTTAGAGGTTATAGCAATAGCAGCAGCCACAATAGCGCCTGCAAGTACTATTAATAATATACGGCTAACCCATTTAAAGCGGAGCCACCTCCCTTTTGAATTAGCTTGAAAAACCTGCTTGTCCGACATTCAGTAAATAATTTTTAGGGGAAAAATTAATTGGTTGGTATGAAGATAATATAAATGAAGTTATTTATGCGTTTTGTTCGCCTCAATGTTCGAAAAATCAACACCACATTTGCAATTACTGCCACAGCCTTTTTTTGCAGACAGGCTTTTATATATCATTCGGCCCACATAAAATATAGCGCCGGCGAAGAGGATCAATATGATAACCACCTGGATGTTCATGTCGCAAATTTAATACATTTTTAACGAACAGGCTATATAAATAGTATAAGCTTTACTTTGGCATGAAGGCCACGGTACCACCAACCCAGTCAAAATCCTTATTGTAACGCACCCCAATCATTTTTCCCCGGCTTAAGCGGGCCAGGTTTATAGCCAATGTAGGTTTTTCATCGCCATCCGGCCATAGGTAAAGTAATCTTATTTCAACTTTTACGCCATCATCAGGGGCTTGTACCACGGGTTCATATTTTACCTTTTCCTGTAATATCCAATTTTCGGGGTCTTTTATATTCTTAATATCCTGTTCGGTAACATCAATTATCACTCCCTGCCCTGCGAATGAGAACAATGGTTTAAGTACATAGTTTTGCAGGTCGGCAGGTATTTGGGTAATCTGGTGCAGGAATTGTGTTTTTGGGATATAGTCGCCGGTTAAATAGGGCATGGTAAACTTGCTGATACGATAAAACCAATTAGGATGGGTTACCCATTCCACATCAAAAGGTTGCCGTATATCAACTACTCTATCAAATATGTCCGGGTCGTTTTCTATTTCATCAAATATCAGGCGGTTGTAAATGCGCTTAATAGATTTCTTCTCGCCATTTAACTCATAAAATAGTTTGGTGCCTTCCTGTTGCAGATCGCTTAATGACACTACCGGCGCGCCGATCATATTTTGGGTGATGTAAAAATCAACCGCTGTTTTTTGCTTCGGTGCGTTTACATCCATCAATACTACTTCATCAGGCTGGTAGGGGCCGATAATGGTTTCTTTAAGCAGATCAATATAACTTTCCTTATCTAACCCGCTAAAATATACCGACCAATCGTCAGATATATCAAATATCTCTTTATAGGCATCGCCCAAAGATGCTTGAAATCCATATAATGAAGGAAAACCCTGCAACTCTATTAGCTTTGGTACGATATTGCCTTGTTTGTCCTTACAAACCCCAAAATCCAAAGCAATAAAATGCGGATGGTCATTCTCATTGGCCACCCGCCATTTTTCAGGAATGGCGCGCTCGGTTAGTTGTTTAAAATCAGGCTGGAGTATGGTTTTAATAATGTCGTTACCTGCTGTGATGAGTTTGTCTCTAAAATCATCTGTCAAAAACACAGGCGTTTCCGCCACTCTGAATTCTACCTTAGCCCGTGTTGCATCATTCAGCTTTTTCAGGAAACGGTTGTATTTCTCAGCTGTGAAATTGGCGTTGTATGTTTTGCGGATGGATGGGTTCATGGAAATTATTAAAAATATTTGTCATTGCTGAGCGATACCGCGGCAATATCGTCGCTTTGCTAAAGGCGATGAGATCACTTCGTCGTACCTCCTCGTAATTACAATATGGTTAATCTTGCAAACTCAAAACCGCTTCATCCAGAAAATTAGGGATCATGGTGGTTTGAGTGAGCATTAATTTATCGGGGTCGTCCAGGCGTTCCAGCATTTCATTGTATTTGTCACTGCCGTGCTCGTCAATCACTTCTTTTTTCTTTTCAGGCTTTAGCAACCAGTTTTTTATACCCTGTGCATCGGCCTCGGGATGAAATTGCGTTCCGATAAAATAATCACTAAACCTTACGGCCATCATGGCCCGGGGAAGATCAACGTGTGGCCGGATCTTTTCAATAGCCAATAGCTGCATCCCCAGGTTGATAAATTGTTTTTCATCAGGGTTGATTACCTGCCAGCTGCGCGAGTCAACCGCATAGAATGGGTCACCCAGACCTTCAAATATTACCTCATCCCGCCCCTCCCCGGTTTTATGTACCGGAAGTATTCCGAACGACGCCGAACGGCGCTCATTAATATAGCCCAGCTTGTATCTGCGGCACATCAACTGAAAGGAATGGCAAACAAAAAAGCCGTATTTTTTTTGCGGATCATCAGACAGGTTATGCTGCTCCAATTGATCTATCAAACTGAAATATTTTTTCTCCCATTCAGTACCCTCACTATCCAGCGGACTACCTGGCCCACCGCTTGAAATATAAATGTCAAAATCAGTACCTGGTATCTCACAATTATTCCGCACCTCGAATATTTCTACGGTCATATCCAGGTTGTTCTTTTCCTGGTAACGCGCTAATATTTCCTTAAATCCGCGCATGCCCTCATTTGCTACTCCGGCATACAGGTCGAGTATAGCTACTTTTATATTTTGCTTGTATGTCATAAGCCTCCTCTAAATCTCCCCCGGTAGGGGAGACTTTTGTTTTAATATTATATTGTCTCTTAAAACCCTCCCTACCGGGGAGGGTTTGGGTGGGGCTGCTCTATATTCCTTTTAACGTTTGCGATGTGATATAATCAACAACATCGGCAAAGTTACTATTTTGCTGGTAAACTGCCAGTTGTCTGTCGGCACCTGTGCCATGTTCCAGTATTTTATGCACATAATTCAGGTCTTCGCGGCAGCCGAGTTCATCTACTACATCATCAACAAAATCAAGCAATTCTAATATAAGGGCACGGGTGTTTACTTCGGTTTCCTTGCCAAAATCTATCATTTTGCCATCGATGCCATAGCGTGCGGCACGCCATTTATTTTCATTGATAAGCGCCCGGTTATAGGTCATAAACGACATATTTTGCAGCCTTAACTTATACAACTTCGCACACAAGGCCTGGAATAGCGCGGTAAAAGCCATAGTTTCATCTATCAGCATAGGGCAGTCGCAAATGCGGAATTCAATGGTTTCGAAGAAGGGGTGCACCCTGATATCCCACCATATTTTTTTGGCATTGTCAATGCAATTAGTTTTTACCAATAGTTTGATATAACGATCATACTCCTCTATACTGGCAAAATAATCAGGTATGCCGGTGCGGGGGAATTTATCAAATACTTTAGTCCTGAACGATTTAAAACCTGTATTGCGCCCTTCCCAGAACGGCGAATTGGTTGATAGGGCATAAACATGCGGCAAAAAATACCGTACCTGGTTGGCGATATGCACCGCCAGATCGCGCGATTGTATACCCACATGCACATGCAAGCCGAAGATGAGGTTTGAACGTGCTGCTTCCTGCATCTCATCCACAATCTCAAAATAACGCGGATGGTCGGTTATCAACTGATGTTGCCAATGCGAAAAGGGATGTGTGCCTGCAGCGCCGATACGCAGACCAATGTCGCCGGCCAGTTGGGCCACAGTGCCACGCAGTTTGGTCACTTCTTTTCGGGCTTCGTCGGTGTTGCGGCAAATGTGCGTGCCTACCTCAACTACAGCCTGGTGCATTTCAGCCTTTACCTGGTCCTCATGCACTTTTTGGGCGCTTTCAACAATTTTTTGCTCATGCGACCGCAATTCCCGTGTAACCGGGTCAATCACCATGAACTCTTCTTCAACACCTAAGGTAAATTCGTTCATAATTAGTTAGGGTTATAATAGCAAATTGTTTGTCATGCTGAACTTGTTTCAGCATCCCATTTGATTAGTTTACCAATTATGTTGGCGAGCTTGCTTGTGAGATGCCGAAACAAGTTCGGCATGACAGTATCTTATTTCTTAGCCGGGGCTTTTTTCACCGCCTTTGGCTTCACCGTCTTCACTTTCCCTTCATTAGTTATTGAATGGTCAACCTTGCCGGCGCTTACTTCTTTTTTATCAGCTTTCTTCTCTACTTTTTTCTCTGATGATAGCAGATGTTCTTTCGCTGCACCTGTTTTTACATATTCCCCCCAGGTAAGGTTATCCCGGTCGTCTTTTTGTTTTTTGGCGCGCTCAATAGCGTAATCTGCCGCTGTTTCCACCACCCAGTCAAAGTTTTCCTGGCCCACGCTGGTTACTTCAGCATCGGGAGCCGGATTGCAGAAATCAATAGCATAGGGGATACCATTCCTAACAGCAAACTCAACTGTATTAAAATCGTAGCCTAAATATTTGTTCAGTTTTATTACATAGTTTTTTACCGTTTCCAGCAGTTTCTTTTCTGCCGGGGCCTTGCCATGCTCGTATCGCAAATGATGAGGATTGCGCGGTTCGTACTGCATAATACGTACATGCTTGCCGCCAATGCAATAGCAACGGAAGTAATCATCAAAAATAATTTCCTCCTGCAGCATCATTACGTACTGCTTAGTTTGGTTGTATTTATCCCACAAATCGTCGAGGCTATTTATTTGGTAAACCTCCTTCCAGCCGCCTCCGTCAAAGGGCTTCATGTAGGCAGGAAACCCCACATAATTGAATATGCCCTCCCAATCCAGCGGGTAAGCCAGGTTACGGAATGAACGCTCGGTAGTATCATCAGGCAGATCTTTGGATGGCAGTATCACCGTTTTTGGTACAGGTACGCCTATTTTCACCGCCAGCGCATTATTAAAGAACTTTTCATCGGCGCTCCACCAAAAAGGGTTATTAATTACCGCCGTACCACAAATAGCAGCGTTTTTCATGGCAGCGCGATAGAACGGCACATCTTGCGATATCCGATCGATGATCACCGAGTAATCCAGCGGCTCGGCCTGCATTACTTTATCAATACGCACAAATTCAGCACTGACGCTTTTTTCTGCTTTTTGATTAATGCGATCGACAAATGCCTGGGGGAATGAATTTTCCTGGCCAAATAAAATGCCTATTTTTTTCATGGTGTGATAGGTTATGTATTCAGTAATTGTACTCGTATTTAACAGTATAACCTGTATAACTATCGGGCTTGGGTACTAATTGCAGCCTGTAATTTTTTTCGCGCCAGGTATAAAGGTTTTTGTGAAACTTATTATCAGAACTCTGAATTACCGGTGCGCCGTATTTCTCGATAAGATAATTTACCACATCTTCATATTTCTCCTCGTTTGAGTAAAATACAACAACGGATAATAGTCGCATTTCAAATTTTAGTAGCGCCACATCGAAGTTAAGCGCTTCCTTAACCTGTAGTTTCACGTTTTTAAATTTGTAAATGCTGTTGTAAGCGGTAGTGAAAAAGGGCGTACGTTTGCTTTTTTTCATTAAAGTTTCAAACGCACCTAACGTGATATTGCTTAAGGAGGTATCACGTAAAAAATTGGACAAAGCTGCTCTCATGGCAAATGTTATTTTATGGTTGATAAATAATGCGGGAACATCTCGCGCCAAACAGGCCAGTCATGTGTGGCGTTAGGGCGGACATCCAACCAATTATTAATATGTTTTTGGTTCAAAATGTTTGACAAATTGATATTATCTCCCAAACAAATATCATGTTCGGCAGTGCCCAGTATAATATTCATGTGCCAAAGTTCGGATTGGTTACTTCCGGGCAAAAAATCTACAGGGTTATTGTAAAAAATATTGTCGTCATAATAACCATCTGTAAACTGCCGTATATCAAAAGCGCCGCTCATGCTAAACAGGTGGCCTGAGCGGTCGGGATGTTTTAAAGCGAAGTTTGCTGCATGGTAACCGCCGAAGCTACAGCCAGCCAATGCTACCTTATTTACGCCTGTTTCATGCATGGCCCAGGGGGCAAGCTCATCATATAACATTTTATCATACCAGGCGTAATTGTGCGCCCTCTCGGCAGGGTGGATGCCCTTGTTGTACCAGGTGAGCCAGTCTAAACTGTCGGGGCAATATATTTTAACCAGGCCCTCATCAATAAACCAACGCACGGCATCGATAAGGCCTTCGTCTTTATTTTGGTAGTATTTCCCTTGCGAGGTGGGGAACAAAATAACGGGAAAGCCGCGGTCGCCAAAAACCAGCATTTCAATATCCTGGTTTAAGTTCTGCGAATACCAGTGGTGATATTTCTCAGTCAAAATGAAAATAGTTAATGGATGTAAGTTAGGGAATTAATTTGAAAACAAAATTTGAAAATTTGGTGGTTTGAAAATTTGAAGATTATAATCTGTATAGGTAAGAATAATAGCAAATAACTGAATTTCAATAATTTGATTTGTGTCAGACAGGTCAAATTCCATTTTCAAATTATCAAATTATTAAATCTTCAAATAATAAGAATATTTTTGCAACCTTAATTTAATTTGAATACAAGATGTATTGGGGGTGGGCTACTACTGAAATGACGATAAGCGAAGACAAAATAACTATAAATTCTGGCGTGCTTGGACGCGAAGTGGTTTGTGATATATTGCTGCCTGAAGAAATTGACGCCACGCAGTCATTAAATTTATTGTTATTGAACGATGGGCAGGAAGCCGAAAGCCTCGGGTTGAAACAAACGCTGCAAAGCCTTTGCGAAGTAAACAAAATAAGCCCCACAATTATTGTTGCCATACATGCCGGCGAAGAGCGCCTGCAGGAATACGGCGTAGCCGGTAAGCCTGATTATAAAAAACGCGGGTCGAAAGCTGATTTATATACCGAATTTATTAAAGAAGAATTATCGCCTGCCATAGCGGAATTATTTCCTGCTGTAAAATTTGAAAGTACCGCATTTGCAGGATTTTCATTAGGGGGGCTGTCGGCACTGGATATTGCATGGAATAATTCGGAGCTTTTCAACAAAGTTGGTGTTTTCTCAGGTTCATTGTGGTGGAGAAGCAAGGAATTATGCAAAGGCTATACCGATGCCGACCGTATTGCCCATACTATGATAACGGGTACAACAGCGAAGCCTAAACTGAAATTTTGGCTGCAAACAGGTACTAAGGACGAAACTGCCGACCGTAATGGTAACGGTATTATTGACTCTATTGATGATACTATCGATCTGATAAAAGAACTGGAAGCCAAAGACTACAAGCGCCCCGATGATATACGCTATGTTGAAGTAGTAGGTGGTAGCCACAGTACCGAAACCTGGGCCAAAGCCATGCCTAAGTTTTTGGTTTGGGCGTTTGGGAAATAGGAATGGTTTTTGTAAATTAGCATTGTTATGAGCGTGGATTTTTTAGAAAAGATAGAAAAGCTCACTTCCGACAAAAAAAAGGAGGTGGAGGATTTTGTGGACTTTTTAATAGCTAAAGCAAATTCTGAAATCGAACAAAATTTGAATAGTGGAATTAAACCAGGCTTTGGTGGCGGTAAAGGAATAATCGCTTATATGTCGGATGATTTTGACGATCCTATGGAAGAATTTAAGGATTATATGTAATGGATTATCTTTTAGATACGCATACGTTTTTATGGTATGTTGACGGAGATAACAGACTATCGATAACTGCAAAAAATATTATTGAAGACAATACTCATGCTAAACTTGTAAGTATTGTCACCTTATGGGAGATCGCAATAAAAATAAGCAACGATAAATTAAAATTAACTGTTGCTTATGACGCGTTAATTAAGTTTATTGAAAGTAATAAATTTAATATTCTCCAAATAGAGTTCGGTCATCTTAAACAATTACTCGTACTTCCTCATCACCATGGAGATCCTTTCGACCGCCTGATCATTTCGCAAGCCATAGCCGAAAATATCTCTATAATATCTAAAGACCGGCATTTTGAATCTTATCCTATCCAACTTCTCTGGTAAATCATTTGTCATTCTTTCTCAAATACTTGTATCCTCTTCCAAATCTCATATATTAAGCGTACCTTTGCGCCAAATTTAGAGGCGCATTTTCATGCAAAAAATAAGAAATATAGCGATCATCGCACACGTTGACCATGGTAAGACTACTTTGGTTGATAAGATATTGCACAGCTGTGCAATATTCAGGGACAACGAACAAACGGGAGAACTGATACTTGACAATAATGATCTTGAACGTGAGCGTGGCATTACCATCGTTTCAAAAAACGTTTCGGTTAGGTACAAGGATGTTAAGATAAACATTATCGATACCCCTGGTCACGCCGACTTTGGTGGCGAGGTTGAGCGTGTATTAAAAATGGCCGACGGCGTTTTGTTGTTGTGCGATGCCTTTGAAGGCGCTATGCCTCAAACCCGTTTCGTAACCCAAAAGGCTTTGGCTTTAGGCCTTAAGCCAATTGTGGTGGTAAACAAGGTTGATAAAGAAAACTGCCGCCCTGAAGAAGTTTACGAACAGATATTTGAATTATTCTTCAACCTTGAAGCTACCGAAGAGCAACTGGATTTCCCGGTTATCTACGGTTCATCAAAACAAGGCTGGATGAGCACCGACTGGAAGCAACCTACTACCGATATTTTCCCGTTGATGGATGCCATTTTGGAAAACATACCTCCTGCACCTGTTAATGAAGGTACTTTACAAATGCAGATCACCTCGCTGGATTATTCTTCATTTGTTGGGCGTATAGCTATCGGTCGTGTTGCGCGCGGTACTATAAAAGAGAACATGCCGGTATCGTTGGTTAAACGCGATGGTAAGGTGGTAAAATCTCGTATAAAAGAACTCTATACTTTTGAAGGTTTAGGCAAAGTTAAAGCTACCGAAGTAAGCAGCGGCGATATTTGCGCAGTTGTAGGCATTGAAGGTTTTGACATTGGTGATACCATTGCCGATTTTGATAAACCGGAACAATTAGAAACGATCCACATTGATGAGCCGACAATGAACATGTTGTTCACCATCAATACTTCGCCTTTCTTTGGTAAAGAAGGTAAATTTGTAACCTCACGCCACTTGCGCGATCGTTTATATAAAGAAATGGAAAAGAACCTGGCGCTTAAGGTTGTTGAAACCGAATCGCCCGATTCATACCTGGTTTATGGCCGTGGTATCCTCCATTTATCAGTACTGATCGAAACCATGCGCCGCGAAGGGTATGAGTTACAGGTTGGTCAGCCACAGGTTATCATAAAAGAAATTGACGGTGTTAAGTGCGAACCTATAGAGACACTGATAGTTGACGTACCCGGCGATGTTGCAGGTAAAGTAATTGAACTGGTAACCCAGCGCAAAGGCGACCTGTTAGTAATGGAGCCGAAAGGCGACTTACAGCATTTGGAGTTTGATATTCCTTCGCGTGGTATCATTGGTTTACGTAACAACGTATTAACTGCAACAGGCGGCGAGGCTATCATGGCACACCGCTTTAAAGCATACGAGCCATGGAAAGGCCAGATCCCTGGCCGTTTAAATGGTGTACTGGTATCAATGGATACAGGTAAAACTACCGCTTTTGCTATTGATAAATTGCAGGATCGCGGTCGTTTCCATATCGATCCGGGAGTTGATGTTTACGAGGGCCAGGTACTAGGCGAGCACATCCGCGATAACGATTTGGTTATCAACCTTACCAAAGGCAAGCAGTTAACCAATATGCGTGCATCGGGCAGCGATACCAATGTGCGTATAGCGCCTGCCATTAAATTCTCGCTGGAAGAATCAATGGAATATATACAAGCCGACGAATATATTGAGGTAACCCCACAAAGCATCCGCCTGCGTAAGATATTCCTGAATGAGAACGAAAGAAGGATAAACGCGAAGAAGTTTCAATCGCAGTAACAAATATTTTACATTATCGTATAAGGGACAAGCTACACCTTGTCCCTTTATTATTAAATTTATATTATTTTTGTTTCAAATATTTAATAGAACCAAAAACCTTACATAAATGAAAAGATTTTTACTTTTATCAATAGTGATAATTACAGCCTTTACAGCTTGTAGCAAAATAAATGGTGGCCCAAACCCGCATCGCGACAGGCTGACCAAGCTTCTTTTGAAGGATACATTACAAATGTATGTAGGTGAAACGCGAAATGTGCCTTTAACTATTTCTCCCTCGGATTATAATTTGGATTCGCTAAAATTTACGTCATCTGATACAACCATAATATCAATTTCTAATACCGGGGTATTATCGGCTAAAAAGGTTGGTTTATCAACAATTACCATTAGCAATCTTACTAGCACCGAATCAATAAACACCCATATAACAGTTGTTACTGCCCCTATTGATAGTTTAAAGCTTGGGCTTATTGCTTATTATCCGTTCAATAATTCCACGGCCGATTCATCGGGCTTGGGTAATGATGGAACAGGCTATAACCTCTTATCTGTAACCGACCGTTTTGGCAATCAAAATTCGGCTTATCATTTTGATGGCACAAGCAGTTATGTATCTATAAAAGATAACGTTTACATGAGGTTATATGCAACAGATTTTACACAAAGCGCATGGGTTAAATTAGATGATTACAATGCGTCATACGGTTCTGTGATCCTTGGTAAAAGATTGCCGGGTGTGGCTGATGCCGGGTATACTTTTTCGATCGGCGGATATACCAGTTCAGCGGGATTTCCTATTGAAGGTATTACCCATTTCGGCCCGGGTGGTGGCAGTGCTAATAATGCCCTTAGTACTAAGGCTATTCCGGTTAATCAGTGGCATATGCTTTCTTGCGTTTACAGCTATCAAAATAAAACATTGTCTATTTATATTGATGGAATATTGGATGATATTACATCTAATATATCAGCTCCTAATGCATCAGTAGGTGCTAAAATTTACATCGGCCGCGACGATCCAACTCTTCAGGATAATGGCTATTTTATTTATGGCTCATTAGATGATATAAGAGTATATGACCGTGCACTAACTGCAAAGGAAATTAATAAACTTTATACACTTACTTACTAACTTAACAGAATAATAAAGTATAAAACAAAAAGAGGGCATAAACGCCCTCTTTTTGTTTTATAGCATCTGAATTCAAATGCATATTCTGCCATAAAATATTAATTTCGCGCTATGTTTGATGACGACCGGTTAAATCCCCCTATATATCATACGCGCTACGTGGCACTCACTCACTTGCGTGATGCAACTTTAAAGGCTATAAATGAACTTACCAGTAGTAACAATAACTTGCTTCTTGTTGATTTTGGTTGTGGTGGTATGCCTTACCGTTCTGTTATTGAACCGAAAGTGGGTAAATATTTAGGGGTTGACCTTGAAATGAACCCCAAGGCGGAGCATCATATAGATTTTGACAGCAAAACCACATTACCTGATAATTACTGTGATATTATTTTATCTAACCAGGTATTAGAGCATGTTGATACCCCCTCGGGCTATTTACAAGAAGCTTTTCGTATCTTAAAGCCGGGTGGCACCGCTATTATATCAACACACGGCTATTGGTTTTATCATCCTACACCCAATGATTACTGGCGATGGACGAGCGCCGGTTTGCGTAAAACTATTGAAGTTGAAGGTTTTAAAGTGACAAGGTTCTTTGGCATCATAGGATTGGCAGCCAGTGGCATACAATTGCTGCAGGACGGAATATGTGCAAAGCTGCCCAAATTTTTATTGCCCCCTGTTGGTTTGGTAATGCAAGGCCTCATCTGTTTGTTTAATCTGATAAATTCACAGCCTCAGCGCGACCGCGATGGCGCAATATATGTAGTACTTGCTCAAAAACCACTTTAACAAATATTTAAGTAATTTTGTATAATACGTCAAACTATAACGTATCGAAATATTGCCAATGAGTGAAAATATAAATAAGGAAACCGTTGTATCTTACTACGACGAGCATGTTAAAAACAAACTGCAAGATTATATTAAGGTAAACCCACGTATTGAATATGCCTGGAAAACCATAACTAATAATGCCCCTGCCAACCCTCGCCGGATATTAGAAGTAGGTTGTGGAATGGGCAGCATCAGCTCAAGAATGAGTAATTATTGGCCCGATGCAAAGGTGACGGGTATTGATATCAGCACTCTGTCAATACAAATAGCGCAAAAATTGTTCAGTAACAGTAAACTTAATTTTAAAGAGAGTATCCTTACACCGGAAACTTTTAATGAACAGTTCGACCTGATTGTGTTTATGGACGTTTATGAACATATTGCCGTAAACGACCGGCCCGCAGTGCATGCAGCTTTATTAAAAATACTTAATAATAAAGGGCGTATAATTTTATCCGTACCCACCCCTCATAACCTAAAATGGTCGTTAATAAATAAACCTGAAACTATGCAGCCTGTTGATGAGCACATTTCATTTGAAGTGATTGGCAAGCTGGCTTCGGATACAGGTACTGAAGTAATGTTGTATGACATAAAAAGTGTTTGGAACACCGGTGATTATGCCCACATAGTGCTTGAAAAAAATGATGATTTTGAAGCAGCATTTTTCAAAAGTAAACCGGTGACATCAGCGCAACGTACCCAACGTATAATAGGCAAAGCTAAAGCTGTAATTGGGAGTATTTTCCGCAAATATTATGTCCGTAAAAAATTAGGGTAATATATGAGCGAAAGCTATAACCTGTGTATAATAAAACCTAATAAATCGGCGTTTTCTGAAACATTTATACAGGAACATGTAAACCGTCTTGCCGGTAATAAGAAAGTTTTGTACGGTGGTGCCTTTCCGGTATATGACGATGAGGATAAATTTCTTATCAAATCAAAGCTGCGCCTGCTGATCTACCTCATACAGAAAAAAATATTTGGTAAAAAAAATATAAGCATTAGGACCAATGCTTTGAAAAATTATTTTAAAGCCAATAAGGTAGATGTTGTACTGGCTGAATATGGCATGGTTGGGGCAATGGTTACTGAGGCTTGTCGTTTTGCAAGGGTCCCGCTTATTATTCATTTTCATGGGGCGGATGCTTATTATAAAAAAAACATTGATGAGTATGCAGTGCTTTATAAAAAGGCATTTGCCTATGCAAGCGCCATTATAGCCGTATCAAAAGATATGGTTGGGAAACTAATATCACTTGGCGCACCCGCAGATAAAATCTTTAATGCTTCGTGCGGTGTTGATACTGCTAATTTCCCTCAAATAGATATATCAGATTCAAAAAGAAATTTTTTGTTCGTAGGTCGTTTTGTCGAAAAGAAATCACCACAATCACTCGTAAAAGCTTTTAAGATTGTTAATAATAAACTTCCTGATGCAAAATTATGGATGGTGGGTGACGGACCTTTATTTGAAGAAACCAAAGCGTTGGTAATGCAATTAGGCCTCAGCGATAATATAACATTAACAGGAGTTTTAAAAACAGCGCAAATAAAAGTATTGATGAAGCAAATGCGTTGCTTTGTACAGCATTCGGTAACAGCCGCTAATGGCGATAGCGAAGGGACTCCTGTTACCATACTTGAAGCTGCATCATCGGGATTACCGATAGTGGCTACGCGCCATACCGGAATAAAAGATGCTGTTATTGATGGCGCAACGGGCTTCCTGGTAGATGAATTCGACATAAACAGCATGGCGGAGAAAATGATCATTATGGCGGAATCACCACAGCTTGCTGCACAATTTGGGGAGGCTGGGCGTGCGCACATGATAAGCAATTATCAAATGGACGACAGGATAAATTTGCTTAACCAGATTATCAAAGACAGTATAAAGCGATAATTATACCCAGGCAAAATGGCTGATCTATTAAAAAGGCAGGGTTTTTTCAACAGCATTATATTATATGCCGGGACCGCGCTTGGGTTTATAAATTTTGCCATTTTGTTTCAGCGCTTTTTAAGTATTGAGCAGATAGGTTTTTTTGCATTAATGATAGCTATATCATTGCTGTACGCTCAAGTAGCATCTGCCGGCATTAGCAATATCATACTAAAATTTTTCCCCTATTACCGCAGTGATGATAAAAAGCATAGTGGCTTTATTACACTGGTGCTAATATGGTGCAGTATTGGTTTTGCTATACTTACGGTACTGTTTATAATTTTTAAAGATATCGTAATAAGCCATTATCAACATCAAAAGGGATCGGCCTTATTGGTAAAATACTACTATTACATTATACCCATATCATTTTTGACAATGGTATTTTCAACGCTTGAAAGCATTGGGGGTACTATCTTTAAAAATGTTTTACCGGCTTTTTTGCGCGAAGTTTTTTTGCGTGTTTTTACCACAATAAGCGTATTGTTAATAGCTTTTTCAATAGCCGATTATAATGATTTTCTGATAATCTATTTGGTTACCAACGTGGTAATGGTAGTAGTTTTATGGCATAACATATATGTAGGTAATGATTTCAAGTTTGCCCAGGTATCGGGTTCATTAGCAGGTCAACGAAAGAAATTTATAAAATATGGTTTTTTTACTTTGTTAAGTAGCAGTTCATTTGTATTGATTCAAAATCTTGACATAATTATGCTTACGGGGATTACTAAAGATCTAACACTAGTAGGTATCTATACAACTTTTTTTAGTATAGCCGTAGTTATTAATCTGCCATCCAAAGCATTGAGCCGTACGTCGCTGCAAATTATCTCACAATCGTGGGCCACTAATGATCTTGCCAAGATCAATAAGATCTATTATAAAACTTCGGTGGTGCAGATGTTGATAGGCTGCTTATTATTTACAGGCATTATTGTGGACCGGAACTTTGTTGTAATGCTTTTGCATAAACCCGAATATGCCAGTTACTTTAATGTTTTTATAATAGTTGGTTCTGCATTTTTAATTGATATGACAGGAGGCATAAATGGCTATATCATTAACGTTTCAAAATATTACAGGCTAACAACGGTTATAATTGGTGGGGCCGTAATATGCTGTGCGATATCAAACTGGATGTTGATCCCACAATTTGGCATAATGGGGGCTGCATTAGCGTACCTGATAACTATGTTCCTGCTTAACTTTACATATTGGTTGTTCCTGAAAATAAAATTCAATTTGCAGCCGTTTGGAAAAGCGCATGTGTTGATCATATTGAATGCTGTAGTTACATTTTGTGCGGGATATTTTATACCTCATACACATAATATATGGCTTGATGCAGCCACCAGATCAATAGTAATGGGACTGGTGTATATAGCTATTGCATATTTCTTTAAGATATCAGAAGATATAAATTTAGTTTTTGATAAGATTATAAAACATTAAATTCATACCTTCAATTTAATTTGAGCTAAGAGAGTATCTAAACCCTTATCGTTTTATGCGAAAATATTTACCAATAATATTCCTAACGGTAATATTTTATTTTTTTTCTGTTAAAGTATATGCACAGGCCAAAGTACCTAAAAAGGTTAATGGCACAGGCGCTGTTTTCGATACCCCTCCACTCACAAACCCAACTATATGTGCCACATCCGGAAACGACGGCACAACCAATATTAATGGATCTATTAATACTTACTTCCCCCCCAAAGGTAATTTAACATTACCTGCCGGCACTAATAGTATAACACTTGGGGCCGTTCCCGCAACTGATGCGCATGGCAATAATTTTGGCAGCACACCCATTAAGGCAGGTGACCTTTTACTGATCATTCAAATGCAGGATGCGACGATCAATTATTCAAACACAACTTTGTACGGGGCCAATAGTGCCACCTCGGGCTATGATGCTTTGGGAGGAACGGGTTTCACAAGCATAGGTAACAGCGGCAAATTTGAGTATATTATTGCAACTAATGATGTGCCGCTTACTGGTGGCGTACTAAATTTTAAGGGGTCGGGGACCTCATACGGTACAGTATACACTTATACTAATGCGGCCCCAACTGCTACAAGGGGGCAACGTTCATTTCAGATAATAAGGCTTCCTCAATATGCTAATTTAAGGTTGTCATCAAATATATCGCCGCCACCCTTTAATGGATCTGCTGGTGGTATCATAGCTTTTTCAGTAGCCGGTAAAATGGATTTTAATGGCTATACTATAGATGTCTCAGGCAGGGGTTTCAGGGGAGGGTATAGTTTAATAAAAGTAACAACCGGAGTTAATATTAATAGCTTATATGTTGCAAATTCCGATGATAACCGTGTATCAGGCAAGGGAGAAGGTATAGCGGGCACTCCCCGCTATATGTGGGATGGTTACAACCAGGTTGATAACATTGTTGAAGGTTTGCCCGGAGGTTCCGGTGGAAGGGGTGCGCCGGGTAACGCCGGTGGCGGTGGTAATGATGTAAATTCGGGTGGTGGCGGTGGCGGTAACGGTGGTAGCGGCGGCGTAGGTGGCTGGGGATATGAAATAGACCCCGGTACGTTCCCGAATGGCGGTCGGCCAGGCTCGGTTGATTATTCCGGTACTGTTGATGATACACGGCTTATTATGGGCGGCGGCGGCGGCGGCGGCCACGCTAATGATGCGCTAACCGGTGTAAAGGGTGGTGTGGGTGGAGGTATAGTTATAATTAATGCTACAACAATTATAGGTACAGGTTCTATATTGGCGAATGGTACTGATGGCCAGCCGGGAGCTTACGGAGGTCATCCAGATGGATCAGGTGGCGGTGCTGCAGGGGGGACAATTTTTGTAAAAGTAGCAACACCGGACCCTACGGCAGTTTTAACAATGAATGCCATTGGCGGAAGAGGCGGAAATACACAAAATGACGACCCTGCAACCACAGGCGTTCAGCCCCATGGTCCTGGCGGCGGCGGAGGAGGGGGATTAATTTATTACGCGATAGCATCAGGTACAATAAATGTTAACAATGCGGGAGGTGCATCTGGCAAAACCAATAATGGCGCAGGAATAACACATAATGCTGCAGGTGGTAGTACCGGTATCTCAACACCATTTGCAATTGGATCATTGCCACCTTATTTACAAGGTAACACGGGTATTTGTTATCCCCAATTAATAACTACCATGGCTGTAACAAACCCAGGCGTTCCTGTTTTACCGGGCGCTGTGGTAAATTATGTTGTTAAAATAATGAATACGGCAACTGATGGCAGCGCGGGCGGGGTCGAGGCTAATATTTCACTTCCTTTGGCAGTTTCTTTTATATCGGCAACGGTAAGCTATACCGGAACGGCTTCCGGTCCTGCTATTGTTACTAATGCGGGTACCCCGGCACTGTTGTCATTGGGCGATTTTAATATATCACCGGGAGATGCCGTAATTCTCAATATAGCAGCTAAAGTGAATTGCGTTACATCGGGCACTTATAACAGTAGTGCACAGGCTATCTACTTAGATCCAACTCGGGATTACACACAACCCGATCGTAGAATAACGGCCGCTACGAATGCTTTTGCTGGTGCAAATACCACTTATCAAACAACGAAAGCAGGTCCGGTACCCGGCTCAAATTACAATGGTGGCAACGCAACTGATGAAGATGTAACAGTAGTTAACAACTCTATCGCAAATAACAATATAACTGCCCCGGCAACGGTGAGTTTTTGTTCTGCAGGCGGCTCGGCAAATATTATTGGCAGTACACCAACAGGGGGAACAGGAGCGTACACTTATCAATGGCAGAGTTCTACAGATGGTATAAGCTTCACTGATATACCAGGGGCAACGGGTAATGATTATGCACCACCAGTTTTAAATACCATAATATATTATTTGCGCAGAGTGACTTCGGGAACATGTGCAATACCACTGAACAGCAATGTGATCAGCATAAAAGTTTTATCTCAGCCTGCAGCCCCTGCCCCTTTCACCCGATCTGTTTGCCCCGGCAGCACCGCCACCCTTACATTAGCCGATGCCCAAACAGGCATCACTTATAACTGGTATGATTCGGCCACAAAAAATAATTTGTTATTTACCGGTACTACTTATGTAACGGGCCTGATAAGTGCTAATACTACTTATTATGTAGAGGCTGACAATGGTTCATGCCCTGCAATAGCACTAACCAGTGTACAGGTAAATGTTAACCCGGTACCTGCTGCCCCTGCGGTAACTACGCCGGTGGTGGCGTGCGATGGGTCAACAGCCGTGTTAAAGGTGACAAACCCGCAGGCAGGCTTAACTTACAATTGGTACACAGTGGCAACGGGTGGTACGTCGGTAGCCACAGGCAGCACGATCTCTGAAACCGCCGCTGCGCCAAATACTACTTATTATGTAGAGGCTGTTAACAGCACCGGCTGCGTAAGTGCGAGAACAGACGTAGATATAACTATTATTCCTATTCCATCGGCCCCGGTCGTGCAGGCACCTGCCACCATATGTTCTGGTTCGCCCGTAACATTAACTATATCAAACCCATTGGCAGGCATAACCTATAATTGGTATGATGCAGCGACAGACGGTATGCTTTTAACCAGCGGTACACAGTTTAACACCTTGCCGTTAACAAATAATACTACCTATTATGTTGAGGCGGTAAATAATACAGCAGGCTGTACTTCAGCACGTACAGCGGTGCAGGTAAATGTTAATCAGATCCCATCGGCACCGGCTCCTTTTTCGCTATCTGTTTGTCCAGGCGGTGTTGCTACGCTAACTATTACCGATGCAAAAGCGGGCATCACCTATAATTGGTATGATTCGGCCACAAAAGCAAATTTGCTGTTTACAGGCACCAGCTATGTTACCAACGCGATAAATACAAATACCACCTATTATATCGAGGCTGTGAACGGTAGCTGTCCGGCTGTTTCGCTGGCAACCGTACAGGTAAATGTTGTACCGCCGCCTGCCGCGCCTGCTATCATTAAAAACCCGTTGGAGACATGCGCTAATAACGCGGTAACCATCAATATCAATAATCCGCAGGCAGGCTTAACGTATAATTGGTATACCACATCAACAAGCGGTACCCCGATAGCTACGGGCAGCAGTTATTTAACCCCAGCTTTAACAGCAGGTACAACTTATTATGCTGAAGCTGTTAATGCCGGCGGCTGTGCTTCGCCACGTACGACGGTGGATATTGTTGTAGATCCGCAACCCGATATAAGCGCGAAGGGTGCATCGGTTTGTCCAAATACAGCAGCAACAGTTACCGCGTCAAGCACTTCACCTAATGTTACCATAAACTGGTATGCAAATGCCACTGGCGGAACAATATTAGCTACAGGAAATAGCTTTCCCGCTCCGGCTGTAAGCAGCAACACAAATTATTATGCCGAAGCGGTAAATACTGTTACCGGCTGTATTTCTGCATCGCGCGCAGTTGCCACAGTGGCCGTACTGCAACAGCTTGCTGCCCCGGTGGTATCGGTTGATGGTACTACATCTTCAAGCATCACTTTTAAATGGGATGCTGTAACGGGTGCTACAGGATACCTGGTGAGTATAGATAACGGCGCTACCTATACCTCGCCAAGTTCGGGCAGTAATGGGGTGACCCATACCATTGCCGGCTTACAGGAAGGGCAAACTATAACCATATTGGTTGAAGCAACTGGCGCCTCTGATTGCCAGCTCAGCGGTAGTTCCACTGCTGTAACGGCAATTGCGCATGATGACAAAAATGATATTATCTACATAGCCAATGCCTTTACGCCCAACGGCGATGGGAAAAATGACGTAGTATATGTACATAGTAATAATATAAAGAGCATGATCTTTTATGTGTACGATCAGCTGGGCGAAATGATATTCAGATCAACAGATGTTTCGGTGGGATGGGACGGCACTTACAAAGGCGTTAAGCAACCTGTAGGGGTATACGTATATTTTGTGCAGGCTGTAATGAACGACGGGCAACATTTACTTAAAAAAGGAACAATAACGCTATTAAGGTGAAGAGGATATTAATCATAATGGCGGTACTGTTACAGTTAGTGATCGTATGCCAGGTAAAAGCACAGGTCGACCCTCATTTTTCGCAATATTATGCCTACCCCTTATGGTTGAACCCGGCTTTAACCGGTGTGATAGATGGTGATGCACGGATAACGGCAAACTATAAAAACCAATGGGCTACTATCAATCATGCCTATCAAACTACGGCGTTATCGGCAGATTTTCGTCCTACTGACCAGGTTGGGGTGGGTTTTAATGTTCTTGACCAGTCGGCTGGAAGCGTGGGATTTAACTATCTGGCCGCCTATGGTTCGTTTGGTTATGGCATAACGGTATCGGCAGATGGTTATCAGCAGTTGCATTTTGGCTTACAGGCGGGGCTTATAAACCGCAATTTTGATATTGCCCATCTTCAGCTCGACGACCAGTATAATCCACTGACAGGCTTCGACCCCAACATCCCAAGTTTTGAGGAGTTTGCTACCACTGGGGCCACGGTTTTTGATGCGGGTACAGGTATATATTATTTTGATGGAAACCCTAACAACAAGGCGAATGTATTTGGTGGGGTAAGTTTATCGCACCTTACACAGCCTAAAGACAAGTTTGCCACTGAGGGCATCAATAGTACACTGCCTATGCGTTTCACGGTGCATGGCGGGGTGCGTTTGTCGTTGGATGATTTTTTAGACCTTACCCCACACTTTATCTATATAAAACAGCAAAAAGCGCAGGAAAAAGATATTGGTATTTATTCTGAATTTAAATCAGACAAAAATGCCGGGTTTATTATAGGCGCCATGTACCGTTTTAATGATGCGGCGATTGCGGATGTAGGCTATCACTATAACAACCTAACCATGGGCCTTAGCTATGATATCAATACATCACATCTTAATGTCGCGTCAAATTCGCAGGGAGGGGTCGAGTTGTCTTTGAGTTATGTTTTCCCTGGTTACTCTGTTAACCGCGATGTTGTATGCCCAAGGTTTTAAAACAAACCCTATGAAACGATCGGCTATCATATTCTTATTGATAATTATAGGCCAGGCAACGTTTGCGCAATATAATAAGCAATTAAGAAAGATGGGCGATAAGGCTTTCGACAACAAGGATTATGTTGCGGCGGCAGGATATTACAAACAAGCCATTGGCGGCCCATCCGCTCATATTTCGATACCGTTCTATTCTCAAACAAAAAAAAACGTCAGCAAAAAAACTACCGACCTTACCTATTTATATTATCAGTTGGGCGAATCGTACCGTTTGTACGAAGATTATTTAAATGCCCAGGAATGGTATTATAAGTTAATTGAGGGGAATGATATTGCTGCTTATCCCTTATCGCGCCTTTGGTACGGCATATGCGTTAGAGCAGCAGGTGATCATAACGGAGCTATAAAACAGCTGCTACAATTTATTAGCGAATATAAGGGCGATGAAAAATACATTGATATAGCTAATAAGGAGATATTGAATTGCCGCTTCGCGATAGAACAGTATAAATATCCTTCGTTAATAGCAGTTAGTCGCTTAAAAAAAGATTGGAATATTGAGGGTGGTAATTACGCTATGATAATGCACGATACCAGCTACTATTTTACATCCTCAAGCCTGGCAGGTATTGATAAAAGAGGGATTAATCAATTATATTCCATGACATCAAAAGCGAATGCCATTCCTGCTGTTATTAAATTTGGTGGTAGCTGGAAAAATGTGTCGTATAGTACACCATCTATCGATGGATCAGGCAAACGCTTGTACTTTACCGGAAATTACAAAAAGGAAGGGAGAGTGGTTATGGCTGTTTTTGTAAGCATTTTTAAAAATGGCCAATGGGGTGTCCCCGTAAAATTAAACAATTATGTAAATACCGAAGGATTTGATACTATGCAGCCTTTTATAACCAGCGACGGCAAACAGCTATTTTATACATCAAACAAACCCGGCGGGCAGGGCGGCGATGATATTTGGGAAAGCGATATTGACACATACGGTAACCCTACAAACGCAAACAATTTAGGCAATACTATCAACACAACTGATGACGAACAGGCTGCTTATTACGATATGGCGGGTAAAAAATTAATATACAGTTCGAAAGGATTTGTTGGATTGGGTGGTTTTGATTTTTTTGAGAGTTTTGGCGATATGGGCCAATGGTCGGAACCTGTAAACATGGGGTATCCGATGAATTCATCAAAAGACGACCTTTATTATTCGGCTGATAATTCCATACAGGGCAAATTCTATATCAGTTCAGACCGTGAGTCGGAATGTTGCCTGAATTTGTTCGAAGGCTTTAATAATCCGATAACCATAAAAGGGAATATTGCTGATTGTTCCACACAGCAGCCATTGCCGGGTGTAAGAGTAAGTTTGATGGATTCATTGTCGGGGCGGTTGTTGAATAATGTGGTTTCCGGTAACGACGGCTTATACGCTTTTACTGTGAATGTTAAAAGGCCTTACCGCATCATATTTGAAAAGCGCAATTATTTTACCAAATCCATCGCGATAGCAAATTATGATAAATTAAATAAAGATACCCTGCTAAACGATGACAATTGCCTTCAGCCATTTGAAGTTAACAAGCCAATAGTAATTAAAAATATTTTATATGATTATAATAAAGCTGATTTGCGGCCCGAATCGAAAACAGTGCTGGATGAATTGGTGAAGGTATTAAACGATAACCCTAAAATAAACATCGAGCTAAGCTCGCATACCGATTCCATCGGCAGCGATGCGTATAACATGAACCTTTCCCAGGCACGGGCGCAATCATGTGTGGATTATATTATTGCAAACGGCATTGATAAAACACGCATAACGGCACGCGGCTACGGCAAATCGCGCCCCGTTGCGCCAAATTCTATGCCTGATGGAACTGATAACCCTGATGGCCGCCAATTGAACAGGCGCACCGAATTTACCGTGCTGAAAACGGAATAGTTAGCATAAAATATACTATATAAAAATAACGGCGTTTAAGTCTGACTGATTTTAAGCGGGATATGTTATTTTTGCACACGAATTAATATGATAGATAATAAATATATTTCGGGGGATGTTGTTTATGGCGATGATTTCGACCTGAACCAGATACAGCAATGGTATAACGAGGAAACGGAAGCCTATGCCGACTTGGGCAGCAAGGATGCCACCGAATATATTTATGGCTACCATGACCTGAATAAGCTGCATGGCTTTAACTATATAAAGAGTAAGAAGTTTGAAAACGTATTAGGTTTTGGCGCTGCGTGGGGGCATGAGTTTTTCCCGATAATTGATAATATTACTAATCTGCATATTATTGAGCCATCCGATAATTTGCGGTCGGCTAAATTGGGTGATGTAATACCTAAATATGTAAAGCCGTCAGTTAGCGGCAAGCTGGATTATCCTGATAATTATTTTGACCTGGTTACCTGCTTTGGCACAATTCACCACACGCCCAACGTATCTTTTATATTAAGCGAATTATGCCGCGTGACCAAACCCGGCGGATATATTTTGCTGCGCGAACCCATCATATCAATGGGCGACTGGACAGTGCCCCGCAAAGGCCTCACCCGCAATGAGCGCGGCATCCCGCTAAAGCTTTTCAGAAAAATATTTAAAGAGCAGCATATGGAAATTGTTAACGAAGGCGTTTGCTTTTGTATGACGGCATTTTTCCAGCGCACATGGCAAAAGCTATTTAAAGGGCAGATATTCGCCCATAAAAGCTATATATGGTTTGATAAATGGCTATCAAAAGCGTTTGCCTGGAACCTGCATTATCACGCTACAAAAAAACTGCAGCGTATTGCGCCGCAAAGCGTGTTTTATGTGCTGAAAAAGAAATAATAATTCAACCTGTTCTATATCTACTTCAAAAATAAATGCAGAACCTTGCACCCATTGCATTATTTGTTTACAACCGGCCCGAACATACCCGCCGCACGCTAAGCTATTTGCAGAAAAATTTACTGGCCGATGAATCGCGGTTGTTCGTGTTCTCAGATGGCGCTAAAACCCCCGCCGATGAGCCAAAGATAGAGCAGGTTAGGCAGTTGGTAAAGGAAATAAGCGGGTTTAAATCGGTAAAAATTATCAATAGTAAAGAAAACCTGGGGCTGGCAAATTCCATCATAAAAGGAGTAACGCAGTTAGTGAATGACTATGGCAAAGTAATAGTTTTTGAAGATGACCTACTATCATCGCCCTACACCCTCGAATATTTTAACGAGGCCCTTACCCGTTACGCCAGCGAAGAAAAGGTGATGCACATTGGGGCCTATATGTTTGAGCTGGCCGATAAAAAGTTGCCTGAAACCTTTTTCTATCGCATAGCCACCAGTTGGGGCTGGGCAACCTGGGCGCGAGCATGGAAGGATTTTGAACCTGATATTGATGTACTCATCAAACAGTTCGACAAGCCTAAGATCAACCGTTTTTCGATTGACGGCACTATGAATTTCTGGAAACAGATGCTGGAATTTAAAACCGGGAAAAACAACTCATGGGCCATACGCTGGTACGCTTCCATATTTTTAAAAGGCGGATTGGCGCTGCACCCGTCGCAGTCGCTTGTGCATAATATAGGGCACGATGGCACCGGCGTACATTCAAATGTGGAGAACACCTACAAGGCCACTATCTCACAAAAACAGGTTAAAAAGTTCCCAAGTGAAACAAAGGAAAGTGAGCAGGCGCATCATGCTATCCGCAATTTCCTCGGCAACCGTAAAGGTAGTTTATTGAAACGCGGGCTGGTGTTTATCCGGCAGATTCGGGTGAAATACTTTGTAAAAAAATCCTGAACTGTATCATTTTTGAAATGAGACACTTTGAGACACCCCCTGAAAATGGATTGAAAAATGCCCAAAATACAACCAAAATAAGCGTTTTTAGACCAGAAATGGCAAAAAAACACTCATTTTTACCCTCAAAAACGAGCAAAAAACACTGTTTTTTGCTCCCAAAATGCTTAAAAACAGCAGAATTAACCCGGTTTTTTATGCTGTTTTCGCTAAAAAACACTGCTTATTGTATCATTTGTCTCACAAATGATACACCTCAAAATAGTACAAAGCCAGGCCTTGCTTCGGCTATTATCATATACCTCTATATATTTTGTTGCTATTTTATCGCCTTCAAAACAATATAAGGCGATAACGTTTTGCTTTCAACAGGCACAATTTTGGTAAATACTTTGCCCGCAACCCATATCGCTTTTACTACGGCTTTGGCTATCGAACTTTGCTCCGACTTATTCTCCAGCCATACGGTAAAACGCCCGTGGTAGTATGATTCCACTTGTTTCAATCCCAGTTGTTTTGCTACTTCGGCTAATAACGCCGGGTTCATGCAGTCAATATAGTGTTTGTCGTAATTCTCCTTATCAAAATTGCGCTGCACCCAGCCGTTTACACCAGTAAAATTGGGCAGGGTGATAAATAGTACGCCGCCGGGTTTTAAAAATTGCAGATGGGTTTTTATGATGGCCGAGGTATCGCTGAAATGTTCTATCAAACCAAACGAAAGCACCATGTCATACAATTTCTCAGGCTGATAATTAAACAAGTCCGACTCAATGATGTTGATGTCGCCTTCCTTCAACCCGTTCTTTTCGAGCAGTTGCTTTATAAGGCCCGGATGTATGTAATAATCAAAAAGCGTGGTATCAAGCTGTTTATATTTCTTCAGGTAAACAGAATAATAACCCGGGAATCCGCCAAGTTCAATGGCGTTCTTTATATTTTTTTCATCAATCAGCTTGCCCAGTATATCGCCAAAAACATAATCAGGCTTTAAATAAAAAATAAGGTTTTTTCTCGATTCCCAAAATGATCTCCAAAACGCGCGGTCGGTTAAATTATTCTCCATTAATCAGCCTGTTTCTTTTCCAATATCCTTGCAGGGTTACCAACAACAACACAATCGCCGGGAATGTTTTTTGTTATCACGGCACCCGCGCCAATAATTACGTTATCGCCTATGGTTATATCGCCTATAATGCAAACGTTGGCGCCAATATCCACATTATTACCAATACGCGGACAGGCGCTAAAGCTACCATCCCCCAGTTTTTTGTGGCCTATGGTGGTTGAATTACGTAATACACAGTTTTTGCCGATAACAACGCCCTGGTTTATCACCAACGCATGCCCGTGGTATAACGACAAACCTTTACCAGCAGTAAGCTTACGCGGCAGTTCAATGTTCCAAACCCAATCCACCACATACCGGTACCACAGTAGGTAAGGATAAAGGATGATTTTTGTTATGATGGATCTATTCACCAACTGTGCCAGCCTGAATAAAAACAAAACCAGTTGCCCTTTAAAATTCTGCCGGTTTGCCTGCCGGTCCTGGAATAAATAAGCAAATGGGTTCATTATGGATTTTTTGCGTCCGTCGTTATATTGTTGCACCCAAAAGTAAAGTTTTTCGGCATATTATTCCCGTAGAGACGCAATACTTTGCGTCTCCTAAACAATTATGTGTAACCTGGGAAGCTGTAGCCTATCTCCTAAACAATTATGTAACCTGAGACGCGAAGTATCGCGACTCTACAGAAAAGGTCGTTACATAAATTTTCTGCTATAGGCTAATAATGCTATACTTGTGTGAATGAAAATCACCCTCATCAATACATCCGATGCCGGGGGCGGAGCGCCGGCCGCTTGTTTGCGCCTGCTAAAAGCGCTCCGTTCGCAAAATATTGATGCGAACCTGTTGGTTCAGTACAAAAAAACCAATGAGGATAGTGTAAAGCCTGTAGTAAAAAATGCCTGGGATAACTTAAAGGCACAGTTCAATTTTTTATATGAACGATTACCTTTTATGTTTTTTCATGAGCGCGATAAATCGGTGCGTTTTGCTTTTTCAACTGCCAATGCAGGCACAAGTATTAAGGATGAGCCATTGGTGCAAGAGGCTGATATTTTGCATATCCATTGGACAAACTCAGGGTTTTTATCCATTGCCGACCTGAAAGAACTGGTGGATACCGGCAAGCCCATCATCTGGACATTGCATGATATGTGGACGTTTACCGGCGGCTGCCATTATTCCGGCACCTGCGATTACTTTAAGCACGAATGCGGTAATTGCTATTTTTTAAAAAATCCTTCGCCTGATGATATTTCGCACAGCGGATGGTTACGTAAAGCCGTTATGTACAGCGGCAATAAAAACATAACCTTTGTGGCTTGCAGTGCGTGGCTGGCAAGTGTGGCGCAGCAAAGTTCACTAATAAAGGATTTTAATATCACTTCCATTCCCAACCCGATAGATACGGATGTTTTTAAGCCGATGAATAAAATTGCCATGCGCGAGGAATGGGGTATTAACCCATTTGCGCATGTGGTACTTTTTGGCGCGGCCAATATTAACGACAGGCGCAAAGGCATAAATTATTTGGTTGATGCCCTTAACCGTTTCAACACGCATTGCCCCGATGCTAATTTGGTGGAGGTAGTAATATTTGGTAAAAACAAACACTTTGATATAAAGCAAATACCCTTTAAGGTGATTGAGCTTGACATCATCAGTTTACCTGAAGATCTGGCACAGGTTTATAGTCTTGCCGATGTGTTTGTGCTACCGTCAGTTGAGGATAATTTACCCAATACTGTAATGGAAGCATTGGCCTGCGGAACGCCGGTGGTGGCTTTTAACGTAGGTGGTATACCCGAAATGGTTGTTCATGGCGAAAACGGTTACTTAGCTGAATTCGAATCTGCTGCCGATTTGGCCAGGGGAATAAGCCAAATGCTTTACATCAATAATGCGAAGGAAATTCAGGCAAATGCCCGTGATAAAGTGCTGAATGATTTTAACAACGCGAAAGTAGCGCAACAGTATTTGGACGTTTATCAATCGGTTTTAAAATAAATGGCAGGCACAAAACCCATATTATCGGTTATTACCATTGTTTACAATAATGTAGGCGATATCGAGCGCACTATGCTTTCCGTGCTCGGTCAAACTTATGCAGGTATTGAATACATTATTGTCGATGGCCTGTCGAATGATGGCACTCTCGATATTATTAAAAAATACGAAAACCGCATTGCCAAACTCATAAGCGAAAAGGACGAAGGAATTTATGATGCCATGAACAAAGGCCTCGCGGCAGCTACGGGCGATTATGTAATATTCATGAACTCGGGAGATGAGTTTTATGAGGCTGATACAGTTACAGCCGTTTTTTCGGCAGGCGATGATGCAGATATATATTACGGCGAAACAGAAATGATGGATGCAGATGGTCAAAGCCTTGGTCAAAGGAGGCATAAAGCGCCTCAACAGTTTACCTGGCGAAGCTTTAAATACGGCATGAGCGTTAGTCACCAGGCCATATATATCAAACGCTCCCTGCTTGAGCCGTACGACCGCCGGTACCAGCTAAGCTCAGATATCGACTGGATAATCCGTGCGGCAAAAAAGGCTAAGAAGATAGTAAACGTAAACCGTTACGTAGCCAAATACCTGGTAGGGGGCATGTCGAAAAAGAAACACCGCCAAAGTTTGGAGGAGCGCTTTGATATTATGAAACGGCATTATGGGTTAATGCCCACTATATTTAACCATTTCGTTATCACCTTTAATTTAGGCTGGTACTGGCTGAGGAACAGAAGGACGAACGATTGAGCGCGGCTGTCATACTGAGGCTCTCGAAGTATGCGGGCAAAGGCCTTTACGCTCATGCTTCGAGTACCTCAGCATGACAGCCCATAATTAATAACAAAGCACTTGTTCTTTTTGCAAAAACAAGTGCTTTGTATAACTCTTTTTCTAATTACGCCTTCTTCTTCACTTCCGGCTTTTTCCTTTTATTTTCGGCATAAGCGGCACCGCCTAACGCAACTACTAACAGGATGGAACCCGCCAGTGAAATATCCTCGCCGGTATAGTACGATGCTGGGTGGAACACAAATTCAACCTTATGGTTCCCTGTCGGGATAACAGCCGCGCGTAAAAGGTAATCAGCACGGAAATAAGGCTGCTCCTGTCCGTCAACCAAAAACTTCCAGCCCTCTTTATAATATATTTCCGAAAATACAGCTACCTGGTTTGTCCTCGATCCGGTTTGATAAGTTAAATGCTCGGGTTCATAGCTGGTAAGGGTCACAGTAGCATTTGTATCAATGCCCAGGCTTTTGCCATCTATCAAACTTTTGTATTGTTTATCAACAATAGCTTCATTTTTAGGGTCGAAACTGCTGATGGCCTGCATTTCCTGGTCGGCGTTGTCGGCATATTTTATGCTTCTAACAAACCAGGCATGCCCGCAGGCAGTTGCATTGGCCTGCATGCTTGCAGCGCCGGTTTTTTGGTCGGCAGTGATAATGTATTTGGTGTTCAGCATATCTAAAACGTCGTGGTTCATTGATTTGCTAAACTGGTTATCTATCAGCTCATCATAGCGTTTTAACTTAGCTGCATGGTACCCGCCTATACTTTTGTAAAAATAAGATGTGCCTGCATTTGTAAACGGATTGCCCTGGCTAAGATCGAGCACACGGAAATCAGGGTCCTGATCGCGCAGGATGAACTGGTCTACCTCGCGTTCTTTTATCGGTTGCGTATAATCCTCTTTCTCAACAAAATTAGCATCGTTTAAGTAGCGCCTGTCCACGCCCCACATATCAACCAAAGTAACTAATATAAAACCAACTGCTGCCAGTGTTAAGTTTATTTTTTGTTTCAGGTATAGCCACAGTATACCAAATGCCAATACTATAAATATCAGCGAGCGTACAGCATCGGCGCGGAACAGCGATATACGGTCGGCAACAAGGCCATTGGCAATGCTGTTGGCAAAATCGCTGTTGCCCTGTAAAGCCTGGGTAAGCGTGGCTATGAGTGTTTGATGTTGTGAGTTTTTAAAGCTGAAGAATACTTCGGGCACAGCCAGTAGTACCAGTGTAATGCCGCCGGTAATGTACAGGGCAAGCATTACCTTTTTCAGTATAAATTTCTTATCAGGGTTATTAATTACTTCCTGTATGGCCAAAAATGCCAGTATCGGGAAGCAGAGTCCGGCCACAGCGAGTATGGATTCAACCGTGCGGAACTTGTTGTACATCGGGAAATAATTAAAAAACAGGTCGGACACAAGCGGCCAGTTTTTACCGAACGATAGCAGCATAGTTAAAATTACCGTTGCCAGCAGCCACCATTTTATCCTGTCCCTTACAATAAGCAACCCCAGTATGAAAAGGAAACACACTCCCGCCCCAAAGTAAAACGGCCCGCTGGTAAATTGCTTTTCGCCCCAATAGGTCGAAACGCCCATGCTGGCTAACTGCTGCACCGCGCCTTCGGCCTGTTCTTCTGACGCGCCTTTGGCAATAAATGCCTGCGTAACGGCAGCTTTAGGAAGATTTAACGATGTAAGCCCCGATTCGCCACCATAAGCGTTTGGTATCAAAAAGGTAACGCACTCGCCAACACCCTGGCTCCAGCCGTAGGCATAATCCTTAGACAAGCCTGTACTTGGTTCAGTAGTATGCTGCGTAAGGTTTGATTGCCCGCGGTTACTCTCTGCGGCATATTCCGATGTTGTCCAAAGCATTGCTGCGTTAACCGCCACACCCAATAAGGTGGCCCCTGCCAGGAAAGCGATAGCTACGCCGAATGTTTTGAGCTGTTTGGTTTTTATGGCGTTATACAATTCAACAATTACCAGTATAATAACAGCAAACATCAGGTAATAGGTCATTTGCACGTGGTTGGCACGTATTTCAATGGCCATAAATAAAGCCGTAAGCGATGCGCCGATAAGGTATTTCCCCCGCAGGGTTAATATAATACCCGCTAAAATGGGCGCGAAAAAGGCTATGGCAAATATTTGATTGGAATGCCCGGCATCTATCAAAATAAAATTATATGATGAGAATGCGAAGGCTATGGCCCCCGCCGCCGCGAGCCACGGGTTAAGTCTTAGTACGCAAAAAAGCAGATAAGCACCCAATAAACATAACAGTACTGTATCAACCGGGTTGGGGAACAAAGCTTTTAATCCTTCAATTACATAGGTGGTGACGCTTGTAGGGAACTCCGTCCATATCTGGTATGTAGGCATGCCGCCAAACATGCTGTTTGTCCACAGCGGCGCGTGGCCTGTTTTGGCCCTTACATCCATTATTTCTTTTTGCGAGCCCTGGGCCTGTACTACGTCGCTTTGCGAAAGCGCCTTACCCTGCATTAAAGGCGTAAAAAAATAAGCGTACGAAAGCGCTATTAAAATTGCAACAATAATAAAATGGATACTATTGCGCTTGAACCAATTATTCATTTCTATTTTTTAAATGGATATAATCCTCAAAAATAGAAATTTGAATGAGAAATGGAATTATAAAAGCGAGTGCTTAGTGATTTTGTACTTTTAAGCGTACGAGTATGAATACAGCCACCATTAAAGCTACACTAATTGTATAAGCTATGATACGGATGCGGTTATATTGTTCGCGGTCTTTACGTATACCAAAGAAATTATAGATAGCCAATACTCCTATTACCACCCAAAAAAACGGGTTTACTGTATCGGATGAGGCAAATAGCGATATTGCGACTGCAAATATCACATAATTATACATTATAAGTAAAATAGATTGCGGTGTACCGTAATGCCTGCGCTTATATAGGTCTTCGGGCAGCATTTTATTTTATCTCCTCATAATCAACAAAATCACCTTCGGAGTCGGGGATCTTGCTTTTTGGCGTTTGGGGAATATAATCAACCTTTATTTTACCGGCTGTATTGGTATTGCGATTGTAGTTTTGCTGGTGATTTTGTTGCTGTTGCTGGGCCTTATTCATTAAACTTTGAAAAAGACGGGGTATAACTATACGCGCTATCAGCCTGATAATGTATAATACTGCAATTACTACGAGCAGGAAATCTATAAGTTCCATGGCATTAAAATTAAGCGTACAAATATAAGATTAATAACGTTGAATTTGTTTTGTTATGATGTACGGTATTTTTATGACGAACGGATGCCAATGATTGTTACATTAATTTGAAGATTTGACAATTTGAAAACGGCCGTTCGGTGTTAATTTTCAAATCTTCAAATCATCGCATTTTCAAATCAATTAAACTTCTCCTCCATCATTTTTTCCAGCGCAAACATATCATCGCGGAGTTTGGCGGCTAACAGGAAATCCATATCCTTTGCGGCCGCGAGCATTTCCTTTTTGGTATTCTCGATGGATTTTTTTAGCTCGGGCTTGGTCATGTATTGAACGATAGGGTCAGCAGCGAGTGTTGCAACATCATTTTCAACATAGGCCTTTTGTACGCCACCTTTAAAGTCCACAACGGATGTTTGCTCAATAATTTCCTCGCGCGATTTGCCTACAGTTAATGGCACAATACCATGTTCGGTATTATAGGCAATTTGTATATCACGCCGGCGATTGGTTTCGTCCATCGTTACCTGCATCGAATCAGTTATTTTATCGGCATACATAATTACCCGGCCGCGGTCGTTTCGCGCCGCGCGCCCAATAGTTTGTATCAATGAGCGTTCCGAACGTAAAAAGCCTTCTTTATCAGCATCCAGTATCGCCACTAATGAAACTTCAGGCAGATCAAGCCCTTCACGCAAAAGGTTAATACCTATCAAAACATCAAACTCGCCCAAACGTAAGCCACGCAATATCTCTACGCGCTGCAATGTTTTTACTTCGGAGTGGATATAACGGCACTTGATGCCCAGTCTGTCCATGTATTTAGCCAGTTCTTCGGCCATGCGTTTGGTGAGGGTAGTCACCAGCACACGGTCGCCCATTTTTACGGTGCGGTCAACTTCATCCAGCAGATCATCAACCTGGTTTATTACCGGGCGAATATCGATAACAGGGTCTAACAAACCTGTCGGCCTTATCACCTGTTCCACTACAACACCGCCAGATTTTTCCAGTTCAAAATCGCCGGGCGTAGCGCTTACATAAATAGTTTGTGGCGCCAACCGTTCAAATTCCTGGAAATTAAGCGGACGGTTATCCAAAGCAGCCGGCAAACGGAACCCATAATCCACCAACGATATTTTTCGCGACCTGTCCCCGCCATACATCGCCCTGATCTGTGGGACAGTTACGTGACTTTCATCTATCACCATCAAATAATCATCCGGGAAATAATCCAGCAAACAGAACGGCCTCGCACCCGGCGCACGACCATCAAAAAAGCGAGAATAGTTCTCAATACCAGAGCAATAGCCCAGTTCGCGTATCATTTCCAGGTCGTAATTAACCCTTTCCTCAAGGCGCTTGGCTTCTAAAAAACGGCCATCGTCAATAAACTGCTTTTTGCGGGTTTCCAGTTCTTCCTGTATGGCCCAGATGGATTGTGTGAAACGTTCACGCGGGGCAACATACAGGTTGGCAGGATAAACTACCATGTGGGTCATTTTTTCCAGCGTTTTGCCTGTGGTAACATCAAAAGTGCTTAACTCCTCAATATCATCGCCAAAAAAAGACACCCGGTAGGCATGATCCATGTAAGCCGGAAAAATATCAACCACATCACCTTTAACACGGAAAGTACCTCGCTTAAAATCGGCAGTGGTGCGTGAATACAATATCTCCACCATACGGTGCAAAAAAGCATTACGACTAATGCGCGTACCCACCGCAAATTTAAATACAGAATTGGCAAAGTCCTCAGGGTTACCCATACCGTATATGCAGGAAATAGACGAAACCACGATCACATCCCGCCGCCCTGACATTAATGCCGAAGTAGTGCGCAAACGCAACTTCTCTATCTCATCATTTATCTGAAGGTCTTTTTCAATATAAGTATTGGATGATGGAATAAACGCCTCCGGCTGATAATAATCGTAATAGGAAACGAAATAGTTTACCGCGTTCTCCGGGAAAAACTGTTTGAACTCGCCGTAAAGCTGCGCCGCCAGCGTTTTGTTGTGGCTTAATATTAAAGTAGGCCGCTGCGTTTGCTGTATAACATTGGCAACTGTAAAAGTTTTACCCGAACCGGTTACCCCCAGCAGGGTTTGGTAAGTATCACCATTGTTTACGCCTTCAACCAGTTGGCGTATGGCCTCGGGCTGGTCGCCGGTGGGTTGGTATTGTGATGTTAAATTAAAATCCATAGGAACTTATAAAGATACAAATAATACACTAAAAGAGTTTGCCCCGTGAGGGTATAGGCAAAGTAATTACAGCGAAGTGACAAGGGTATGTCAGCAGGGGTTTTGAATTCGGATTTCGGATGTTCATTTCGGATTTATTAATTAACCCTTGTCATTTCGATGAGTGAAGCGTAGGGAACAAGCGAGGGCGAAGAGAAATCTTACACGAGCGATCAGGGCGTATAAGATTTCTCTTCGCCGGCAACTCGCAGTCCATTATGGCTCATCGAAATGACATATTTATTTTTTATAGTAATTTTGCTCATCGCTATGAAAAACTACCAGCACATTTTCCTCGATCTCGACCACACCATCTGGGACTTTGACAAAAACGCCGAGGAGACCCTGCACGAACTGTACTCTATCCATCAACTGAAGGAAACCGGACTGGAATCGCCGGAAATATTTATCGAAACCTATACCCGCAATAACCACAAACTTTGGGCGCAATACCATGTGGGCGCTATAACCAAGGATTATTTGCGCGAGGCGCGTTTCCGCACCACGTTTCTGGAGCTTGGCCTGCACCCGGATGTAATACCGGCAGGCTTTGAGGACGAGTATGTGAGATTATGCCCCACCAAAACCAACCTGTTTCCCGATGCGCATGAGGTGCTGCAATATTTGCAGTCGAAATATAAACTTCATCTTATATCGAACGGCTTTCAGGAATCAACCGAAATAAAAATAGCGGGCACAAACATTGGTGGCTATTTTCAAAACATCATCATATCCGAAGTTATCGGCGTCAACAAACCCGACCCCGCTATTTTTCAACACGCGCTTGATTTAGCGGGTGCTACTAAAGAAGAAAGCATCATGGTGGGTGATAGTGTTGAAGCTGATGTACGCGGTGCTTTGAATTTTGGTATGGATGCGATTTATTTTAACCCTCACAATGCCCCAAAGCCCGATGATGTGCAGGTACAAATTAATAATTTGAAAGAACTGATGCACCTGATTTAAGCTTGTGATAAACATTTATTAGCTTACCTTTACTTTGTGAGTTTAGCAAAAGAATATAAGCTACTGAACCAGGTGCTGGATAATTACCGGTCGCAGTTAGATATTATTCCTGATGAGGAGTTCGACGTTACGCCCAAAAACGGCGGCTGGTCGTACGCAGAAGTTTACTCGCATATTATGCAGGCCACACTAATGTCGTTCATTGCGATTGACAGATGTGGAGCAGGTAATAAAGCTACGAAAGGTGGTTTGAATTTCTGGGGCAGATACGTGATGCTGTTTCATCGTTTTCCGCCTGCGAAAACAAAAGTGCCTGATAAAGTATCCACCAAAATGCCGGTGACCAAAATAAGCAAGGAAGAAGCCAAAAACCTGATCATTAAATGCCGTAAACGGATAGAAGATGCTTTTCCGGGTATTCATGACGTCCCTTTAAAAAACCGCTCCAAACATCCCCGTTTGGGCATGCTGAATGCCGCGCAGTGGCTAAAGTTTATCCGCATCCACTTACAGCACCATCTAAAGCAATTATCGCGAATTTCACGAATGCTGGCGAATTAGCAATTATTTAGGCGGGCATTTCCATGCAAAGCTAATTTCACTTCAATTTCATAAGCCGCGGCTATTTTTATAGCATATTTAGAATGACTGCCGACAGATTTGCGGGCTTGTTGATAACTATGCTGCATTTTTGCGCTTTGTTAATAATTATAGCTGCTAAACCATTGATAATTAATGCAGTCTTAATATTAAAATAATGTTCGGCTTGTAATTTTGTAAAAAGGCTAAGAAATGGACTTTCAATATTCATACCTGGTTGTAATCGGCATATTGTGTTTGTTGGTGGTATTCTATTTTAGCCCTTACGAACTTAAAGTTAATGAAGAAGACGACAACGAATAGTCGCCAATCCCAACACCACACACATTACCGGCTCACTTACCGGAAGGAACATTATCCCCCAAACATTTATGGCAAAGCGCGAAGTTGATATAGTAGTTATATCTGATGTGCATTTGGGTACTTATGGCTGCCACGCCAAGGAGCTGCTCAAGTATTTAAAAAGCATAAAACCCAAAATGCTGATACTGAACGGCGATATTATTGATATATGGCAGTTCAGCAAATCATACTGGCCCGAGGCGCACATGAAGGTGGTGCGCCGCATATTAAAGTTTGTTACCGAAGGCATCCCGGTGTATTACTTAACCGGTAACCACGATGAAATGCTGCGCAAGTTTGCCGATTTTAATATGGGCAGTTTCCAGTTGATGAACAAACTGGTGCTGAATGTCGATGGCAAAAAAGCCTGGATATTCCACGGCGATGTGTTTGATGTTACCATGCAGCATTCCAAATGGCTGGCCAAGCTGGGCGCAGTGGGTTATGATACGCTGATATTGCTCAACAGTATCACCAACAGGTTGCTAACTGCCTTTGGACGCGAAAAAATGAGCTTTAGCAAAAAAGTGAAAGCGAAATTTAAGGATGCTGTTAAATTCATTAACCAGTTCGAACAAACCGCCGCCGACCTGGCTGTTGATAAGCATTACAGCTATGTAATTTGCGGGCACATCCACCAGGCCGAAATCCGGAAAATTGAATCGACAGAAAAAAGCGGCAGCGTAATTTATCTCAATTCGGGCGATTGGGTAGAGAACCTTACCGCCCTGGAATACCACGATAAAAAGTGGAGCATTTTCCAATACCGCCCGGAAGATTTTATAAAAGATGCCGATGAAGAAGATAAAACCGATGCCGAAGATCTGGAAGCCAAATTGGATGTGAGGACTTTGCTGGAAAGGTTTAGGCAGGAACCGGCGTGAGGATTTTAATCTTCCGGTATGCCTATATAGCTTTTTAAACGATAAGCTTCAATGCTAACAGGTATTTTTTCTTTAAGTTCCCGCAGGGTCTCTCGCAGAGGACCCTGCGGCGTCCTAATAACACAATGTTGAAAGGTTCATTAAAACATTTCAAAAGAATTATTGTAAAGTTGCAATATTGAAAGTGTGGTATTCATTAAGTTCCCGCAGGGTCTCTCGCAGAGGACCCTGCGGCGTCCCAATAACACAATGTTGAAAGGTTCATTAAAACATTTCAAAAGAATTATTGTAAAGTTGCAGTATTGAAAGTGTGGTATTCATTAAACATTCCAACTTTACAACCTTCCAACATCTAAATGAAAATACTTTACGCCATACAAGGTACAGGCAATGGGCATATCAGTCGCGCGCGGGAGATTGTACCGTTATTGCAGCAATATGGCGAACTCGACCTGCTGGTAAGCGGCACCCAGGCCGAGGTTAGTCTCGCGCAACCGCTTAAGTATAAATTTCATGGATTTAGCTTTGTGTTCGGTACCAAGGGAGGGGTTGATAACTGGGCAACTTTCAAACTAATGAACCTACCCCGGCTTTGGAAGGATATGCATAGCCTTCCCCTAAAGCAATATGACCTGATTGTTAATGATTTTGAACCTGTAAGTGCCTGGGCCTGCCGGTTACAGAAAATACCATCGGTGTCGTTAAGTCACCAGTGTTCATTTGTATCGCCCGACACCCCCCGGCCCGATAAATGGAACTATGCTGAATGGCTGTTTAAATACTATTCGCCCACAACTTACCATATTGGCTTTCACTTTGAGCGTTATACTGATTTTATCCATACGCCTGTCATCCGCAGCGAGATACGGAATTTGGAAACATCGAACCTGGGTCATTGCACTGTTTACCTGCCAGCTTATAACGATAAAACCCTGCTGAAGCATTTAAGCAAAACTGATGTAGAATGGCACATCTTTTCTAAACGCCAAAAGGTACCTTACCGTGAAGGCAATGTGCAGATATTCCCGGTGAATAATCAAGAATTTAACAAAAGCCTGGCCAGCAGCGCGGGGCTGCTAACCGGCGGCGGCTTCGAGGGCCCGGCGGAAGCACTGTTCCTGCAAAAAAAGGTGATGATGATACCTATGACGGGGCAGTATGAACAACGTTGCAATGCGTTATCGGCTTCGCGGCTGGGTGTGCCGGTGGTGAATGAGATAGATGAACATTTTGATACGCACCTCAGCAACTGGCTAAATGACGATAAGTATATACCCGTAGATTTTCCGGATGAAACCGCAAGGATAGTGGATGATATGGTGAAAAAATATGCAAGGGCTTAACTTAGGATTATGTTTGTCAGCATATGGAAGTAATACTTAAGATCACTTTACAAAAACCGCCTGCAGGAATAGATTATGGCCTGCAAAAAGGTTCAGGGAATAACTACGAGGTTGTCGGCACCCAACACTCAGGTTCAACAGATATAGTTTTTGAATTCACTATTGAAATAAAAGGCGAGTGCCAAAAAAATGCAGGGCCTGATTTCAAGGGGCCGTTTGTACAAGGGCCGGTAGCAGGCCGGTTCATCTATATCGATATTGGTAAGTATGCAGGGCAGGCAGGCGAATTGGGTGGCCGGCTCAAAATCCCGCTAACTGGTATTACCTGGGATATAGTAAAGCAACAAAGTACTAACTCAACACCTGTTTTAATAACAACCGTACCCGGTACCGGGAAAAATGGCGGCCCAAACTATGCTACAGTAAAACCATTTGCTGGTTGGCAATCGGCAGCCGGTTTAGTTGAAGATCAATAGCGTTTCATCATAAAGTATTTTTCTGCTAATATTGTCCACGCAATAATTTATAATGATAGGTATATTCAGAAGGTTTAACCCGCTTAACGCTTTGTGGCTGGCAATTATATTGTTCGCGCTGCGCGTTGGGTATATGGTTAATGCCCCGGCAAACCTTGAATTTACTTTTGTTGAACCTTTTGCGCGCACACTGGTTCCGTTAAATTACGAGCATTTTTTTTCGCCGGGGGTTAATGTTTTCTTGGCTGCAATACTGGTTTATATACAGGCGCTGTTGCTCAACTACCTCGTAAACCGCGACAACCTTTTAAGCAAACCATCCTTTTTACCAGCGCTCATGTACGTAACCGTATCGGGTTTGTTCACACCTTTTTTGGTGCTTAGTTCGCCGCTGCTGTGCAATTTTTTAGTGATATGGATGCTGTTTAAGCTGTTTGATTTTTATAAAGGCGAAGATGCCAAATCAAATGCCTATGATGTAGGGATGATAGTGGCGCTCGGAACCCTCATTTACCTGCCATTTATTTACTTGTTTTTGCTGATATGGATAGGGCTTATCATATTCAGGCCATTCAACTGGCGCGAGTGGATAACGGGGATCATCGGCTATGCCACCATATTTTTCTTCCTGGCGGTTATTTATTATATGCAGGGGCAGCTTAGCCGGTTTTATAGCATATGGCTGCCATTGGGTACAAAATTCCCAGACAGTATTAATATCGATTATTATAACTACTTAATACTTATCCCGGTAATATTAATACTGGGGCTTTGTTTCATTACCGTACGACAAAACTTTTTTAAAAGTTATGTGCAGGTGCGCAAATCATTCCAGCTTTTATTTTGGGTGTTTTTAATTGGCGGCTTATCATTTTATGTAAAAGAACGCTTTATTCTGAATCATTTTTTGCTATGTGCCGTGCCTGTGGCGGTGTTTTTTGCCTACTATTTTTTATATGCAGGTAAAAAATGGTTTTACGAAACACTGTATCTTTTACTTATAGCAGGTATAATTTACTTCCAGTTTAACACTTTTTAACTATTAAATTCGTCCTAATTTCAGCCGTTATGTTAGTTTTGTAACATGAAGTTAGGAGTAGTAATATTTCCCGGTTCCAACTGCGATGAAGACATCATCTACACACTGGAACGTTTAACCGGCGAACCGGTTGTAAAACTATGGCATAAAGACCATGACCTGCAGGGTGTGGACTTTATAGTATTGCCCGGCGGTTTTTCATTTGGCGATTATTTGCGCTCAGGCGCTATAGCCCGTTTTTCGCCTATCATGACCGAAGTAATAAAATTTGCCAATGACGGTGGTTATGTTATGGGTATTTGCAATGGCTTCCAGGTGCTGACCGAATCGGGCCTGTTGCCCGGCGCGCTGCTGCATAACCAAAACCGTAAATTCATTTGCCGCAATATTTATTTAAAGGCCGAAACATCAAATTCAATGCTCACCTCGCAGATCGATCCGCAACGTGCATTGAAGATACCGATTGCACACGGCGAAGGCAATTATTTTGCCGAGCCTGATGTTTTGGAGAAGTTAAAGGCTAACGACCAGATATTATTCAGGTATTGCGATGAATTTGGTTTGGTAACAGCTGATGCAAACCCTAATGGTTCATTAGAAAACATTGCGGGCGTATGTAATGAGAAACGCAACGTTTTCGGCTTAATGCCGCATCCTGAACGCGCTGCCGATAGTTTGTTGGCTAACGAGGACGGGCTCGCGATTTTTGAATCGATATTGTCATTGGTAAAAGCCTGATGGCCAACCTGGTTATTGATATTGGTAACTCTTATACAAAAATTGCTGTTTTTAAACAGGATGAGTTAATTTACACTAACCGATACCAGCAGCCGGATACAGAAAAAATAGATAATTTACTGCATGAGCATGGTATAACCCGGGCTATCATATCATCAGTAAAAAAAGAAAAAGAGGAATGGGAAACAGTATTAAAAGAGAAGATACGCTTAATTTATTTTAATGCTGAAATGACCACCGGTATCAATAACCATTACCTTACCCCAAAAACATTAGGGCTTGACCGTTTAGCTGCGGTTATTGGAGCCAATTACCTATATCCCCAAAAAAATAACCTGGTAATTGATGGCGGTACCTGCATAACCTATGACTATGTTGACGCCGGGGCAAATTATTTTGGCGGCAGCATATCGCCGGGCTTAAATATGCGTTATAAGGCATTGAATTATTATACAGGGGCTTTGCCTTTGCTGAATGAAGATGCCGGTTTTGACGATGTAAGCGGCAGTGATACGCAAGGGGCCATAACCTCGGGCGTACAGAACGGAATAAAATATGAGATGGAAGGCTTTATTGAAAGTTACAAACACGATAAAAACGAACTGAATATTATACTAACAGGCGGCGACAGTATTTTTTTTGATACGCTGTTAAAAAATAGCATCTTTGCCCCCTATATAAAAATTGAGCCTCAGCTGGTTCTTAAAGGATTAAACGCAGCTATACAAAAGCATAATGATTAAATTTACCAGATTTTTTATAACATTTTTACTTGCAATTATTGTTATCCAGGCCAGGGCGCAATCAACTGCTACTACAAGTTCACCTTATTCGCGCTACGGTTTAGGCGAGCTTTACTCACAGGCATTACCACAAAATATTGGCATGGGCGGTTTAGGCGCCGCTATAAACAGTTCAAGCGGGGCCTGGTATTATAATATAAACCCGGTTAACCCCGCATCGTACTCATCACTACATTTAACAGTGATCGACATTGGTTTGTATGGCAGTATGCTTACTTTAAACCAAACCGGGCAGTTAAAACAAACTAATGGCAACTTTAGGTTTAACCATGTTGCATTTGCCTTTCCAATTAGCAAAAAGTCGGCATTTAGCTTTGGTATACAGCCTTATAGCCAGGTAGGGTACAATTATAAAACATCCCAGAAAAATTTTGGTACAGGTTCACCTGCCGATACCAACGCTGTTAATCACATATACAGTGGTAACGGTGGTTTAACAAAAGCTTACATAGGTTATGGCTTTAGCATAGGGCATTTATCGTTAGGGGGCAATGTTTCGTATATATTCGGCAAAACGCAGCAGTTCAGCTCAACCGAAATACCAGGCCTGTTTGGTACCTTAAATTCAACCGTTGAAAATACCTATTCAACAGGTGGCATTAATTATGATTACGGCGCGCAATACACCATCGATCTTAATCAAACAAAACATATTGTTTTAGGCTATTCGGCATCGGCTAATACGCAATTAAACACCCAATATACCTATTTAATTAGCCAGTATACCTATGATAACAGCGGGAATCAAAACCCAGCTTTGGATACGCTTACCTATTCAAAAAATCCAAAAACTAAGTTACAACTGCCGCAAGTGAACCACTTTGGTTTAACTTTTGTTAATGATGGCAAATATATGATTGGAGCTGAGTATACAATGGCTAACTGGTCTACCTTTTCCATAGGCGGTGTTAACCAGGGGCTGCAGGATAGCAAAACCTATAATATAGGCGGCCAGATAACCCCTAATATCAACGCATTAAACAACTATTGGGCAACAATAGATTACCGTTTAGGGTTTATATACGACCAAACTTACATTACTGTAAATGACCCTGCAACCAATGCAAATACCAATATTAAAAGCTATGCGGTTACATTTGGTTTAGGTTTGCCATTAAGGCCAAGTTCAGATCATCTTGCATTTTACAAAATAAATTTCGCAGCCGAAATAGGCAAACGCGGGACGTTGAATAACGGCCTTGTAAAAGAAAATTATGTTAACTTTCACTTAGCCTTCACGCTTAATGATAGCGGATGGTTTAGAAAGTATAAACTTCAATAAGCCGCGTGTATGCTAAGTGTGGCAAAACATGGGTTAAAAATATGTTGGCCGGCACTCCTTACAGGCATGCTGCTGTTACCGGCTTGCGAAAATGACCTGAACAAGGTACGCGAACTATCGGCCAACCAGGTGAACCTGAACGTTGATACCATACATGGTGTTGATATTATTTTCAGCGACTCGGCCAAAGTTAAATTCCGTATTATGGCCCCGTTGTTACTCCAGTACGAAGGTAAAAAGCCTTACAACCTGATGCCCAAAACTGTAAATGCACTTATTTTCGAGAACATGGTGCAAACGGGGAATATAACTGCTGATACCGGTATACAGAGTGATGTAGACAAGAAGATACAATTCCGCAAGAACGTAGTCGCAAAGAATGATAAAGGGGATACCTACAAATCAGATGAGTTGATATGGGATCAAACTACTAAAACTGTATATTCAAATAAAACGGTGCAAATTACACAGGCTAATGGCGATGTAGTGAATATAAACGGTTTTGTGAGTGATGATAAAATGAAACATTGGACCGGTAAACAAACAACAGCGGTACTAACAGTAACTGATGCGCCAACTCAATAATAATGACATTTTTAAGTAATTTTTTTTGTGTTAAAAAATTTTGCTAAAAGTTGTATCTTGCGCCTCTTTTTTGAGTACTATTAATATTATATAAAATTTTTTATGGGAGTAATGGGTTTTTTGCGTAACCGGATGGGGCTGATCGTTGTGATCGTCATCGGGTTTTCGCTTTTTGCATTTATAGCCGGCGAAGTAATACACTACGGCAGTTCGTTTTTTCATGGTGACAGCACTACAATAGGTGAAGTAGACGGTGATAAGGTAGCTTACCAGGATTTTAACGCCAAAGTTGAGGAGAATACCGCCAATTTTCAGCAGCAATCACACCAAAATGAGATAACGCCGCAAATTACCAGCTATATACAGGAAACTACCTGGAACGATATGCTGAGCCAAAAAATACTTGCCAAAGAAATTGATAAACTTGGTATTACAGTTGGCGATGATGAACTCCACTCATTGATACAAGGCGATAACCCAAGCCCACAAATTGTACAAGCATTTGGCGACCCGCAAACCGGGCAGATTGACCGGGCCAAACTGAATAACTTTTTGGCCAACATCACTACCTCAAAGGCCGATACCGCCATGGCAAAAAGATGGGATACTTTTGTTGACCAGTTAAGGGACAATAAACGTAACGAAAAGTACCTGGCTTTGGTTAGCAATGGCTTGTATGTTAACTCGCTTGATGCCAAAGATGATTACGAAGCCAAGAACAAACTGGTTAATTTTAAATATGTAAAGCTTGATTACTCATCAATACCTGATAATAAGGTAACCCCAACTGATGAGGATTATCAAAGCTATTACAATGAGCATAAGGGCGAATTTAAAAATCCTGCAGAATCAAGGAATTTTGAATATGTTTCGTTCAACGCGTCGCCATCAAAAGACGATTCGGCTGCCATAAAGGCACAGGTGGCAAAGCTGGTGCCTGAATTTAAGGCCAGCACTAACGATTCGCTTTTTGTTGAGGTAAACTCCGACACAAAAGCCCCCATTGTTTTCCAGCATAAAGGATTGCTTGATCCTAAAGTAGATTCTGTAATGTTCGGCGCTGATAAAGGTTTTGTTTACGGCCCTTATCTTGCAAATGGCGCTTACAAAATATCAAAATTGGTTGACGCCGTTGTAGGCCCCGATTCGGTAACGGCAAGGCATATATTGATACCCGCCACAGCAGGCGTTGATAAAGCGTTGAAAACAGCCGATTCACTTAAAAAATTGATACAGGGCGGAAAATCATTTGCCGAACTGGCTAAAATGTATTCTGTTGATAAAGGTTCGGCTGAAAAAGGCGGTGACCTGGGCACATTTGGCCGCGGCGCGATGGTACAACCTTTTGATGAAGCTGTATTTAACGGCAAAAAAGGCGACCTTAAAATTGTTACCACCCAATTTGGCGTACATTTGATTGAAATAGAGAACCAAAAAGGTTCATCGAAAGTAGTAAAGGTTGCCACAGTTGATAAACAACTAACAGCAAGTGCTGCAACACAATCGGCAGCTTACAGCAAAGCCCAGGCGTTCTTAGGTACGCTAAGTGGCGATAACTTTGATCAGGAAGCAAGTAAATCAGGATTAAAAGTTCAACCTGCCGATAATGTTACCGGAATATCATCGGCTTTCGGACCGGTAACCAATGGGCGTGAGGTAGTGAGATGGGCCTATAAAGCCGATGTGGGCGATGTTTCGAACCAGGTATTTACTGTAGGCGACCAGTACATTGTTGCCCGTTTAACACAAATTAACCCACAAGGCATATTGCCGCTTAACGCTATTAAAAAACAAATAACACCACAGGTGATTATAGCAGTTAAAGGCAAAATGCTCAGCGATAAATTGCAGGCTGCGTTAAATGGTTCATCAACCATTGAGCAGGTAGCACAAAAGGCAGGTGCAGCAGTTATGCCACTGCAAAACATAGTTTTTGCGAACCCGGTTATCCCTGGTTCATCGGCCGAGTATAAAGTAGTAGGCGCTATTTTTGGTTCGCAGCCTAATAAACTGTCAAAACCTGTTCAGGGCCAAACCGCTGCTTATGTATTTGTAGTTGATAATTTTATCAATCCGGCACCGCTTGTAAATGCAGTAAGGCAAAAACAGCAAATTGGCCAGGCGCTGTTACAACGTTCAGGTCAGCAGGTGCTTGACGCGCTGAAAGATAAGGCGAATGTAAAAGATTACCGCGCCAAGTTCTTATAAGCAAATTATAAAGTATTTTTGTATCCGGGAGCAGCTTAGTGTTGTTCCCGGATTTTTATTTAAAGGAAATGGATATACAGGAAAATATAATTAACAAGGTAGCACAAAGCGGCCTGGTTACTTTAGATCCCGCCGCATTTTATCAGCCGGGTGACCGTGTTATATACGATATAAAAGATAACCTGTACATGGAGCTGATATTGCGTGAGAAGGATTTCCGCGAGTTTGTGAAAGGGCATGATTGGGCGCAGTATGAAGGCAAGTTTGTTGCTGTTACCTGTACTGCCGATGCTATTGTACCTGCATGGGCTTATATGCTGCTGGCTAACCGCCTGGCACCTTATGCCAAAGAAGTGGTATTTGGGGATGCCGATGTGTTGGAAACTGTTTTGTTTGTTAAAGAAATTGCTAAAACCGACTTTGAACAATATCGCGATCAGCGTATCGTTTTAAAGGGCTGTGGCGATATACCAGTACCGGTTTCAGCATATGTTGAATTAACTAAAAAACTGACCCCTATTGCTAAAAGCCTGATGTTTGGCGAACCGTGTTCAACAGTGCCTATTTATAAGCGAAAAGATTAGCTTTCGATCTTCGTTTGTAGTTGTGCCCCTGAATTTTGATCACAGGCTAAACTATCAACTGCAAATTCGCTCAAAATTAACATGAATATAAAACTGAAGGTTTACCTGATAATTTTCGTTTGTTTCAATCTGTCAGCGCTAAGGTCATCAGCGCAGGAACTTCCCGTGGTTAGTGAGCCTGTTTTTAAGGCAGGTGAGCAACTAAGCTATAAGCTAAAATACGGATTTTTTACCGCTGCTGAAGCTGACCTGCGGGTTGAAAATACCGATATAAAATACGACGGGCACCCGGCGCTGCATATTATAGCCGAGGGACGCACAGCAGGCTCGTTCGATATATTTTACAAGGTGCGTAACCGCTATGAAAGTTTTGTGGATGAAAAAACCCTGCTACCATATTACTATGCCGAGAACAGACACGAAGGGAGCTGGAAACATAGTGATAAGGTGACTTTTGACCATGAAACGAATAAAATAACAGCTGCAAAGGGCACCTTTCCGTTTAAAGGGAAAGTATTTGATTTTGTTTCGGCCTATTATTTTGCCCGTAACATTGATGTTTCGAAACTGCATGTAGGAGATAGATTTGAATTGAAATATTTTTTAGATGATGGTATAAACGCTCTTGGGATAACTTACGTAGGCAAAGAAAAAGTTACCTGCAGTATGGGTACATTTAATTGTCTTAAATTTAACCCGACAATTATCCCCGGCCGTATTTTCAGGAAGGATAGTAAATTGTATTTGTGGATAACCGACGATAACAACAGGATACCCGTAAAAGCACATGTTGAGGTAGTGGTAGGCAGCCTGACCATGGACCTGATTGGTGCAAAAGGCCTTAAGTATCCGTTGAACCCGTTAAAAAATTAATTATGATAGAAGTTGGCAATGTGCTGGTGCACGAAGATGTGGTGAAGAAGAATTTTGTTTGTAATTTGAACAAATGCAAGGGCGCCTGCTGTTTGGAAGGCGACTCCGGTGCGCCGCTAAATGCTGATGAACTGGATATTTTGAAGGAGGTATATCCGAAAGTTAAACCCTACATGACTGCCAAAGGCATTGCCACCGTTGAAGAAGTAGGCACCCATGTCACCGATTTTGAAGGCGACTATACCACCCCATGTGTTGATGTAAATAAAGAATGCGCCTACGTGATATTCGAGAACGGCATAACCAAATGTGCTATTGAAAAAGCATATGAGAATGGTGATATTACCTGGAAGAAACCCATATCATGCCATTTATACCCTATACGGATAACCAAATACCCCGAATTTGATGTGCTGAACTATGACCGTTGGAGCATTTGCAGCCCGGCATGTACTTTTGGCGATGAGCTGCAAGTGCGTGTGCATGAATTTTTAAAAAACCCGCTTATACGTAAATATGGCGAAGACTGGTATCGGGAATTGGAGGACCAGGTGGCGGGGATGTAGTTTGATTTTGGATTTTAGCTATACAGGCTTACATATGCGTTTGTGTTTTGTTATATATGAATATCTTTGGTTTATTATGGTACGTACTATTTTAAAATCGGACAAAAATGACTTGACGATAGTTTTGCCAGACAATCTTGTAGGTAAATTGATGGAAGTTATGGGGTTTGAGATTAAAGAAGAAAAAACTCAAAAGCAGCCCAAGCTTAAGCCTTCTCAATTGCAGGGGTTTCTTTCTGCAAAAAGGCTCTGAATCGATGCATGATCATATCAATCAAAGCAGATCAGAATGGGATACCTTATAGACAGTAATGTCTTGATAAATTATGTAGCTGAAAGATTTAAACATAATCAGCTTAAAGCCCTTGACTTGATTTTGATGAAAAACTAAGAATTTCAATAATTACTAAAATTGAAATATCAGGTTATAATGGTGTGCCTGGGGAAGAAGCTAAAATGATCGAGTTTCTTAGTAATACCGATGTGATCGCACTTGATGAAAATGTTGCAAGTGCAACTATATCATTAAAAAAGAAATTAAAAATTAAAACCCCCTTAAAATTATTCAATCCTTACGAATTGTAATGTCAACCATATTCAAATAGAACAAACATATCTTTTTCCGTCACAATACCCACCTTTGCAATTAAATTGATAATATTGTAATATAATACGTATTGCATAATATTACTAATGAAAACAGCTTTAATAACCGGTATAACAGGGCAGGACGGCGCGTATTTAGCCGAGTTTTTGTTGAAAAAAGGATACGAAGTACATGGCATAAAAAGAAGGGCGTCCTCGTTTAATACCGAACGTATTGATCATTTATACCATGACCCGCATGAGCCTAATGTGAAATTTAAACTCCATTATGGCGATCTGACGGATTCAACCAACCTGATAAGACTGGTTCAGGAAATACAACCCGATGAGATATATAATTTAGGTGCCCAAAGCCATGTAAAAGTTAGTTTTGATACGCCCGAATATACTGCCAATGCCGATGGAGTAGGTGTACTGCGCATATTGGAAGCCATAAGGTTATTGGGATTAGAAAAGAAAACCCGTTTTTACCAGGCATCAACCTCTGAGCTTTATGGACTGGTGCAGGCTGTGCCGCAAAGCGAAACCACCCCGTTTTATCCGCGTTCACCGTATGCGGTAGCTAAATTATATGGGTATTGGATAACGGTTAACTATCGCGAAGCTTATAATATGTATGCCTGTAACGGCATATTGTTTAACCACGAAAGCCCTGTGCGCGGCGAAACGTTTGTTACCCGTAAAATTACCAGGGCGGCAGCTAAAATAGCCTTGGGTTTACAAAGTTGCCTGTATGTGGGTAATCTTTCAGCAAAACGCGATTGGGGCCATGCAAAAGATTACGTTGAGGCGATGTGGCTGATGCTACAGCAAAATATCGCCGAAGATTTTGTAATTGCCACGGGTGTTACCACTACGGTTAGGGAATTTATAAAAATGGCTTTCGCGGAATTAGGGATCGAGATCGAATTCAGTGGTAAGGATGAGAATGAGAAAGGTGTAATAATTGATATTGACCAGCAAAAGGTTGAGGAACTTAGCTTAAATGCCGACACTTTAAAATTTGGCCAAACAGTAGTAAAGGTCGACCCCAAATATTTCAGGCCAACAGAGGTTGAGTTATTGATAGGCGATGCCACAAAAGCAAAAGAAAAGCTGGGATGGATACCTAAATATAATCTGCAGACGTTAGTTAGCGATATGATTCAATCAGACCTGCACCTGGTTAAAAAGGATGATTATTTGAAGAAGGGCGGTTTTAAAACACTTAATTATTTTGAGTAATTACAGGGAATAACTTATTATTGATATATGAGAAAAGTATTTAGTATCACCATATTGTTATTGGTTATAACAGCGTCGGCGTATTCACAGGCGGAATATCAGCCGTACTCATACCAGTTTTATCAAAAGCTTGATGCTGACGTTTACTCAACCTCAACCCGCGAGCACAGCTCCATGAAACCTTATTTTGTTGATGATTCGATATTGAAATTTCATTACGACTCATTAGTGAATTATGGCGGCAGCGGCAAACACAGCAGTTTATATAACAAGCTATTTAATGAACATTTGATTGATATTAAATCGCCCAATAGTACGTTTTATGCCGACCTGTTGCCCAACTTTACTATAGGCAAAAATTACTCAGATGGCAAGGAAAATACATCGCTGGTATCGTATGGCGCGCAGATAGGCGGTACTGTTGGCAATAAGTTATACTACAATGCTGCCTGGTACGGCAACCAGGGCAATTTCCCTGAATACGAGTCGACCTACATTAATCAAACCGGCATGATACCCGGCGAGGCCCGTGCAAAGGTGTATGGCTACAATAATTACGATTGGCAGTATTTTACCGCTGTAGTATCATTCACACCCGTAAAATATTTAAATATTACGGCAGGTAAGGATAAAACATTTATCGGCGATGGTTACCGTTCGATATTATTATCTGATTATGCCGCCTCATATCCCTTCCTGAAACTGACGGGCACTTTAGGTAACGTAAAATATATGGTGATGTGGGCGCATTTTAACGACCCACAAGATCTGGATTCACTCGGCAACAATCGCGGCAAATGGGGGGTGTTCCATTACCTCGACTGGAACGTAAGCAAGCGCCTTTCATTCGGTTTCTTTGATTCGGTGATATGGTATGATAAGGACGATCAGGGCCATAGTCGGGGCTTTGACGTTACTTACTTAAACCCGGTTCCTTTCCTGCGCCCGCTTGAGGCCTCGAATGGTTCGCCTGATAATGCAGTGATCGGGCTTACCGGTAAATATAAAATTGCCAACGGCATAACTGCTTATGGCCAGTTTTTGCTGGATGAATTCCAGGCCAAGCAATTTTTTACGGATAATGGCAGCTCGCGCAATAAATATGGCTACCAGATCGGTTTCCGTGGGGCAAATATATTTGGAGTTAACGGTTTAAATTATTTGATAGAAACCAATAACGTTAAACCATATACCTATTCAGAACGCGGCCCGATAATTAACTATGCCGCTAACGGCGAACCCCTGGCGCAGCCCTGGGGTGCAAACTACCGCGAATTGGTGGGTCTGCTAAATTATAGCTACAAAAGGTTTGATTTTTCGGGCGAGGCCGATTACGGGCATTACGGGCTTGATATTAACGGCTTAAATTATGGTAAAGATCCGTTCCAGGATTATACCAACCCCGCAAAAACAGAAGGGAATTATATAGGCCAGGGCCTTACTACCAATATGTATTTTCTTGAGGGAAAAATAGCTTATGTATTAAATCCAAAATATAACCTGCGTCTTGAAGTTACTGGTACTTACCGCGACGAAAAAAACGCGCAGTTCAATGACAAAACTACCTGGCTAACAGTTGGTATCCGCAGCTCATTCAGGCAGATATATGATGATCTGGCGAGCTATAAAACGCATTGATTAGTCCTTGAGTCCAAAGTCTTTAGTTAAAATCTGATTCAGGACTTTGGGCTACAGACTTATGCCTTCCTAAGATGCAATAGTATGCGCGTTCCGTTCACCTGCTAAAGCTCTTACTTTCTCAGCTATTGCTTTGCCATCGTAGCCGCATTCAGCCCATAGTTCGGGTTGTTCGCCGTGTTCAATTACTTTATCGGGTATGCCCAGGCGTGTTACATGAACGTGGTAATCATTATCGGCCATAAATTCAATCACCGCGCTGCCCATGCCGCCTTCCAAACAGCCATCCTCAACGGTTACTATTTTGTTGAATTTTTTAAATACATCATGCAGTAAAGCTTCGTCCAGCGGCTTTACAAAACGCAGGTCGTAATGGGCGGGGTAGTAACCTTCGGTGTTTAATTCAGCGGTGGCCTTTACCACTTCGTTGCCAATAGCGCCAATAGATAATATGGCCACTTCTTCACCATCGCATATTTTACGGCCCTTACCAACCGGTATGGCCTTCATCGGCTTTTGCCAGTCTACCATAACACCGTTACCGCGCGGGTAGCGTATTACGAATGGTCCCATGTCGTCCTGTTGTGCGGTGAACATCAAGTTCCGTAGTTCTTCCTCATTCATCGGTGCCGATACCGTAATATTGGGTATGCAGCGCATATAGGCCAGGTCATACGCACCATGGTGTGTCGGCCCATCGGCTCCGGCAACACCGGCCCTGTCGAGGCAAAATATTACATTAAGCTTTTGTATGGCAACGTCATGTATCACCTGATCATACGCACGTTGCATAAAGCTGGAATAGATATTACAGAAAGGAATAAGTCCCTGTGTAGCCAAACCAGCCGAAAAAGTTACGGCGTGCTGCTCGGCAATACCCACGTCGAACGCGCGTTTTGGCATAGCCTTCATCATCAGGTTCAATGAGCAGCCCGATGGCATTGCCGGGGTAATACCCATAATTTTAGGGTTGGCTTCGGCAAGTTCGATGATGGTATGGCCGAACACGTCCTGATATTTTGGCGGTTGTGGTTTATCGTATTTAGTTTTTTTGATCTCTCCGGTTATTTTATCAAACAAACCGGGAGCGTGCCATTTGGTCTGGTCTTTTTCGGCTAAAGCATAGCCTTTACCTTTGGTGGTGACACAATGTAACAGTTTTGGGCCAGGTATATCGCGCAAGTCGTTCAATACTTTTACCAGGTGTTTCACATCGTGCCCGTCTATTGGTCCAAAATAACGGAATTGCAGCGCCTCGAAAAAGTTACTGCGTTTAAGCAGGGTACCTTTAATGCTTTTTTCTATTTTCTTGGCTATTTTAAAAGCATCGGGGCCAATAGCCGATAGTTTGTTCAGTACATGCGCAATGTCGTCCCTAAAACGGTTATAAGGTTTTGAGGTGGTAATATCTGTCAGATATTCCTTCAAAGCACCTACATTGGGGTCGATTGACATGTTGTTATCATTCAGTATAACCAACAAATTCGAGTTTTCGATACCTGCATGGTTCAGCGCTTCGAAAGCAATACCGGCAGTCATGGCGCCATCGCCGATAACGGCTACGTGCTGGCGGTCGGTTTCGCCTTTGTATTGCGAGGCAACAGCCATACCCAATGCTACCGAAATAGAAGTTGATGAATGCCCAACGCCAAAAGTATCATATATACTTTCAGACCGTTTTGGGAAACCGCTAAGGCCTTTATAAACGCGGTTGGTATGGAAATTTTCGCGGCGGCCGGTGAGTATTTTGTGGCCGTAAGCCTGGTGGCCAACGTCCCAAACTAACTGGTCGTACGGGGTGTTTAAGACATATTGCAGGGCTACAGTTAATTCCACAACACCTAAACTGGCGGCAAAATGGCCGCCGTTTACCGATACTACGTCAATAATATACTGGCGCAGCTCCTGGCACACCTGCTCAAGCTGGTCCTCATTAAGTTGCTTTAAATCAGAGGGGTAGTTTATGTTTTGTAGTAAATTTCCGGCCGGTACCTGCATTGCCATCGGTAACAATATTTTAACTTACAAAGTAATGGATTTTATTATAAAAATGGGGCATAATGATGTAAATATTGTTTATCATTAACAACCAGAGGGAATAAAGGGTACAATTTTATTTAAGGTGGTTACTAAAGCGAATGGTAGATAAGCAATCATAACGATAGGTTTTAAACCTATCGTTATGATGATAATTTGCCTCATTTAGTTTATTTTTGAAACTATGACAACAGAAGAAGGCTTCGAGATAAGACTGCCACAGTTTGAAGGGCCGTTTGATCTGTTGCTTTTTTTTATCGAGCGCGATGAACTGGATATACACGATATACCCATTGCCCGCATTACCGATGATTTCCTGAACTACCTGCACCAGATGGCAAGCCTGAACATGGAAATTGCCAGCGAGTTTATTTTTGTGGCGGCTACACTAATGCGCATCAAAGCTAAAATGTTGCTACCGCGTATTGAGGTTGACGAAGCAGGTAATGAAATAGACCACAAGGACGACCTGATACGCAAACTGATAGAATACAAAAAGTTCAAGGAAATTTGCGAAGAACTGCGCCCTTATGAAGATGAGCGTTTTAAACAGGAAAAACGCGGCAACATTAACCACGATCTGGAACAGGTAGATAAAGTGCCACTCCCCGGTGAAGAACTGCAGGAGCTAAGCCTGTACAAACTCATGATGGTTTACGAACGCCTCACCCGAAATTACGAAGAACGCACCAGGGAAGTAACGCACACCATTGTACAACACCCTTATACCATTGAAAAACAGAAGGCGGCCATAAGCCAGCTGCTGAAAATTAACAAGATGCTTGATTTTAAAGCCATCGCCCAAAACTCTGATAATAAGGTACATTTTGTATACAACTTTTTAGCAGTGCTGGAGATGTTACAACAGGAGTTGGTAGATATACAGGTGGGGCTGGGGTATAACAATTTTAAGGTAATGGCGAAGGGAGAATAAAGCCGTTGCTTTCCAATAGGTAGAGAATTATCTATATCGAAATATCATTTCCTGTCCCCGCAGGGTCTCTCGCAGAAGACCCTGCGCATGAAAATATTCATTTATGTCAACATTAACCAATATATCACCACGCGCCAACAAATGGGCAACTTTAGGCCGGGTATTATTATTTTGCCTGAGTTGCGCCATCACTTTAGCTTTTACTTCCGGAATTACAAAAGGTTTAGGTAATCTGGGCTCATATGTTGAGCTATTGTTAGCTGTTTTAATTACCATTGGCCTTACACTTTTATTTGTTCGTTGGGAACGAATTAAGTTGACAGACATCGGAATTATACCGGGCGAACATACTGTATTGCGGGTTTCGGTTGGTTTTATTATCGGTTTAGTAATGGCCATTCTGCAACCACTCATTTTAATTTTACTCAACAACCATATACATTTGGTGCTTTCGCCCAAAATTGCTGCTATGCAAATTGTGGCTGCATTCATACTGTACATGTTGGTTGCCATCAGGGAGGAAATTGCATTCCGGGCCTATCCATTGCGCAGCCTTGATAGGGTAATGACATCCTGGCCGGCGTTGGCTATTATTTTCGTTATATTTAGTTTGGAACATGTCTTAGGGGGAATGACGTGGGTGCAAGCATTTCTGGGCGCTGGTGCAGGATCGATACTGTTTGGTATTGCCTCATTGTCCACTAAGGGTATTGCCATGCCAATAGGGTTACACATTGCCTGGAACTTTGGGCAATGGGCGCTTGGTTTCAAGGATGACACTGGTATATGGCGCGCCATGATCGACAAAGGTTACGAAACCCAGGTGCAACAAATGGGGCTTTGCATTTACTTGCTGGTAATGGTTTTAGGTATTTTGGGGTTCTGTTTTTATTGGCGAAAAAGAAGATGAAGGCGACGATCGGTCCGGCATTCAAAATTAATATAATGTAAACTGTAGCAGATAATAGGTAATAATACGGTGCTGGCGATGGAGTGGATCTCGACATTGGCATTATATTAAATAGAATTATAGGGCCCCTTTGAACAGGGCCCTGTAAAATAATTATGGCTGCCCGGCACCGCCGGATGAACCATATATTTGCCCGGTTGCGTAACTACCATCATTAGCAGCAAGTTGAACGTAGATAGAAGCCAGTTCAGCTGGTTGACCAGGACGACCCAACGGGGTTTGCCCGCCGAATTGTTTTAATTTCTCCTGGGTGGCACCGCCGCTCACCTGTAAGGGTGTCCATATAGGGCCGGGCGCTACTCCGTTAACTCTTATACCTTTTGGGCCGAGTTGCTTAGCCAATGATTTAACATAGTTCATGGTAGCCGCTTTGGTTTGGGCATAATCATACAAGTCGGGGCTTGGATCATAGGCCTGTTCGGATGTGGTGCCGATGATTACTGAGCCGGGTTGCAGGTGCGGCAATGCCGCTTTTATTATCCAGAACGGCGCATAAATATTTGTTTTCATTGTCCAGTCGAATTGTTCGGTTGAAATATCAAGTATGGATTGGTGGCTTTGCTGCCTGCCTGCATTATTTATAACTATATCCAAACCGCCAAGTTTATCAACGGCTTCCTGTACCAATTTGTGGCAAAATCCTTCATCACGAAGATCGCCCGGGATGGCTATTGCTTTACGTCCGGCAGCTTTAATTAAGGCTATTACTTCCTGCGCATCAGGTTCTTCAGTAGGAAAATAGTTAATAGCTACATCGGCACCTTCGCGGGCGTAGGCAATAGCTGCTGCCCGGCCCATACCTGAATCTCCGCCGGTTATCAGTGCTTTACGCCCGGCTAAGCGGCCGGAGCCTTTATAGCTGGTTTCGCCATGATCAGGGCGGGGATTCATTTTACTGGCGAGCCCCGGCCAAGGCTGCAATTGGCCCTCGAATGGCGGTTTTGGATATTTAGTGGTTGGATCCTGTAATCCTTCGGGCGCTGCAGTTGTTGACGATCCTGCTTTTGATGTTAGCGGAGCTACGGCAATAGTTGCAACAGTAACCCCGAGGCCACTAATAACTTTACGGCGGGTTAGCTTATTTTTTTCATTCATGGCGATGTGGTAATTATTTGATGGTTAATTTATAATTAAAAAATTATCAATCATCGTGCCGTGAAATTTGGTTGAAATATTTTTTAGTGTTTATTTTAATAAGATAAGGCAGCCAAGCTGCAAAGGTTTAAAAGCCCGGTGAATAGAACTAATAATTCGCGATAAATCAAAAAACCTTTAACCTTTCAGTCTTAACCTTTTACCTTTTTGTTATCTTAGCGGCGATTTTAAACGCCACAATGAAAAGAGACAAATTAATTTTTAAGCTGTTAGACGAAGAACAACAACGCCAGGAAGAAGGTATTGAACTTATAGCATCTGAAAACTTTGTAAGCCGCCAGGTTATGGAAGCTGCCGGTTCGGTTGCTACCAACAAATATGCCGAAGGCTTGCCCGGTAAACGCTATTATGGCGGCTGCCAGGTGGTTGATGAGATCGAGACCATTGCTATTGAGCGTGCCAAACAATTGTTCAATGCCGAATGGGCTAACGTACAGCCACATTCAGGTGCACAGGCTAACGCTGCCGTTATGCTGGCTTGTTTGCAGCCTGGTGATAAAATATTAGGATTTGATCTTTCACATGGCGGCCACTTAACCCACGGCTCGGCGGTTAATTACTCAGGTAAATTGTATGAGCCTCATTTTTATGGGGTGAGAAGAGATACAGGGTATGTTGACTATGAGCAGCTTAAAGAAGTAGCTTTAAGAGAAAAACCCAAAATGATCATCTGCGGCGCTTCTGCTTATTCGCGCGATTGGGATTATGAGTTTATACGTAAGGTAGCCGACGAAGTAGGCGCTCTGGTATTGGCCGATATTTCGCACCCTGCCGGCCTAATAGCACGCGGGTTATTAACCGATCCGCTGCCGCATTGCCATATTGTAACTACCACCACACACAAAACCCTGCGCGGCCCGCGCGGTGGCCTGATATTATTAGGTAAAGATTTTGAAAACCCATGGGGATTAAAAACGCCAAAAGGCGAAGTGCGCATGATGTCGCATTTATTGGATATGGCTGTTTTTCCTGGTATACAAGGTGGCCCGCTGGAGCATATCATAGCGGCCAAAGCTGTAGCCTTTGGCGAAGCATTGAGCGAAGGCTACATGAAATATATTGTACAGGTTAAGAAAAACGCTGCTGCTATGGCTGCGGCTTTCACCAAACTTGGCTATGAGATAGTTTCGGGTGGTACAGATAACCATTTAATTTTGATCGATCTGCGTAATAAGAACGTAACCGGTAAAGCCGCTGAGAACGCGCTGGTTGCGGCAGATATCACCATAAATAAAAATATGGTGCCTTATGACGATAAATCGCCATTTGTAACTTCGGGTATACGTGTAGGTACCGCTGCCATCACCACCCGTGGTATGAAAGAGAAACAAATGGAACAAATTGTAGAACTAATTGACGCTGTAATTGTTAATCCTGATAATGAACATTCTTTAAATAAAGTTCGTAAAAAGGTACATAAACTAATGGAAGCGTATCCCTTGTACAAAGGGTCGGATTAATAAAAAGTGATCGAAGACAAACCTCTTTTTCCTGTTGATGAAGATAGCCGTTTAGCGGCGCTTAATTCATACGATGTACTTGATACGCTGCCCGAAAAAGAGTACGATGCCATTACACGCCTTGCATCATACATTTGCCAGGTGCCCATTGCACTTATCAGTTTAATTGATACCGACCGCCAATGGTTCAAATCAAAGGTCGGCCTTGAGCGCGGTGAAACGCCGAGGGCCGATGCCTTTTGCCATCATACCATACTTACCGATGAGATTCTTGAGGTTACTGATGCCCTTGAGAACGATACATTTAAAAACAATGTGCTGGTAACAGGCTCGCCTGATATAAGATTTTATGCCGGTGCGCCGCTTATTGACCCTGCCGGGCACCGGTTGGGCTCATTATGTGTTATCGACCGCATTCCTCGGAAACTTACTCCCGAACAGCGTGATGCCCTGCGCACCCTTGCCGATGAAGTGATGGGGCGGATGGTGCTCAGCAGACAAAAAAAAGAGCTTGAAGAATCGCTGGCCGTACATAGGGATTTTTACGCGTTATTCAACAGTTCGCCCCTTATACACTATATCGCCGATAAAGACGCCAAAATCGAACTGATAAATAACGCGGTTATTGATGTTTTGGGTTATTCGCCGCAACAGGCCATTGGGCGCTCATTATGGGAATTTGTTGTGGGTAACAACCGGGAGCAATTTGTACCGCTTATTGAAAAAGGCCTGGCAACACATAATTCATTCGACCTTGAGACCGAAACGGTAACTGCTACCGGCGAAAAAAAATGGATTGGCTGGTGTGCTGTGAACAAGGATGGGAAATGGTATGCCAGCGGCCGCGACATTACTTACCAGAAAAAGATTTTGGCCGATTTGGAGCAGCTCTCACTGGTGGCCAGTAAAATGATAAACGGCGTGGTAATAAGCGATGCCAATGATAAAGTGATATGGACCAATAACGCTTTTTACGACATAACAGGGTTTGATTTTGCCGATGTTGAACATAAACGCCTGCGCGATGTAATAATAGCTGAGGCCGATGAAACCGACGGTGTTGAGGAATATAACCGCCTTATTGAGCAAAAGCGATCATACCAGGTTGATATTTTAGCCCGGAGAAAAGATGGGGAGAAAATATGGCTTTCACTTATCAATTCAATAGTGTATGATAAGGATGGTAATATTGAAAAATATATAAGGCTGCTGGTTGACATCACCTCACGCAAAGTGACGGAGAAAGATCTGGAGATCTTATCGTTCGCTGCCCGCAAAACATCTACAGGCATGCTCATCCGCGACAAGGAGGGCATAATTATATGGATGAACGGGGCGATGGAGCGCATTGTAGGTTATACGCTTGAAGAAATGCGGGGTAAGGTGTTTGGCGACAAACTTTCCGGACCTGATACTGACCTGAAAGTATTGGCTGAAGCCGTAAGTGCTGTAAAAGAAAACAGGCCCTATGAAGTTGAGCTGAAAATTTACAGAAAAGATAAAAGCTCGATATGGGCATCTATTTCAAATAACCCCCTGATTAATGACGCGGGTGAAGTGGAACGCCAGGTAGGTGTATTTGTTGATATTGATAAACGCAAACAAGCCGAGGAACAACTTAAGCTATTATCGCTTGTGGCAAGCAGCACCACAAGCGGTGTAGTTATAAACGACAGGGAAGGGAAAGTAGAATGGATAAATACCGCATTTGAAAAAATAACAGGTTACCATATCAGTGATGTTAAAGGCAGGCATTTGGGCGATACCCTTAAAGGCGAGCTAACGGATGTTGCAATAATTGAAAGGGCGCGCCGACTATCGCGCAATAAACAATCGTTTGAGGTTGACCTGCTGGCTTATCGCAAAGACGGGCAGCCGTTATGGATATCGGTTATCAACTCGGTTATTTTGGGCGATAACGGCGAGGTTGATAAATATATTGAGGTTATTATTGATATTACCAGTAAAAAGCGGGTGGAAATGGAGCTGATAGCTGCTAAAGAAGAAGCGCTGCAATTAAACCGTGCCAAAGATATGTTTATGTCGGTTATGAGCCATGAGATACGTACACCGCTTAATGCGGTTATCGGTATGTCGCATTTGCTGATAGATGATGCTGCATCAGAATCGCAGAAAGAGAACCTGGGCATTCTTAAGTTTTCGGCAGAAAATTTAATGACCCTGATAAACGATGTGCTTGATTTTACCAAAATTGAGACCGGCAACGTTGAACTTGAAAAGGCAAATGTAAACCTGCGTGAGATGGTGCAGCGCATTACCAGCTCGATGCAATATAAAGCAGCAGAAAAAAATATCTACCTTAAACATGAAATTGAGGATGCCTTGCCTGAATTTGTAATAGGCGATAGTGCAAGGCTGGTGCAGGTGTTATTGAACCTGGTTAGTAACGCGCTTAAATTTACCGATACGGGCGGTGTGACGATAGACCTGAAAGTTTTAGAGGAGAGCAATAACAACATCCGCATACGGTTTGCGGTAACAGATACAGGAATAGGTATTGCAAATGACAAAATAATCACCATCTTTGAGTCATTCAAACAAGCCGAAGCAGATACTACACGCAAATATGGAGGCACCGGTTTAGGACTGGCCATTAGCAAAAGATTAATTGAACTACATGATTCGCGGATAAATGTTGACAGTGTTTTGGGCCAGGGCTCAACCTTTTGGTTCACTATTACGTTTAACAAAGCCGATAACAATTCAGTTAATAACGATAATAAAATGGAAATAGGATTGCGCTTAAGTGTACTTGTAGTTGATGATAACCAGATAAACCGGATATTAGTTAACAAAGTATTGCAGAAATGGGGCACCACGGTTGATTTTGCGGAGAACGGTAAAGAAGCCGTTGATAAGATCATAGCCAATAAAGAATATGATGTAGTGCTGATGGATGTACATATGCCTATAATGGGTGGCCTTGAAGCAACCCAGATACTGCGCGCCAATTCCGATTCATATTTTCAACAATTACCCATTGTGGCCTTAACCGCATCAATGCTGAGCAGCGAAGTTACCCAAATGACCGAAGCCGGCATGAACGATTTTATCCTGAAACCATTCGACCCTAAGACTCTTTACGAAAAACTGGCGAGGTACCAGAAGTAAGTCAAGAGTCAAGAGTCAACATTATGTTAAGATGATAAACTTATAAATACTGTAAATCCAAGAAAATCCGTTTGATCCTGGTTCTCCTACTCCATATATAACGGCGATACTAAATTTCAATATTTCAATTGTAATGTTATTAGATGCAATCATCTTGTTTCGGGTATTGATGGTATAAGGTACAGTTAACACTTGTATGTTTTTTATTGCTTGCAATAAATCACCAGCGATGCTTTAGCTAATACCTGTTTACCAAGCAAGAAGCCGGTGAGTGCTGCGGTACTGTTAGTTGTTGTACCCAATTGTGATACATTTAAAGCATATACGGTAATAAGATAATGGTGTGGCGCTTCACCTGTGCCGGGGCAAGGACCCTGGTAACCAGGTGTACCTGTATCATTGATACTTTGCAGGCTGCCAATAGGTGCCAGGTTGCTGGTAATATTACCGGCACCCTTTTTTAGGCGGGTTATGTTTGCAGGAATGTTTACAATAACCCAATGCCAGAAACCACTGCCGGTTGGCGCATCGGGGTCGTACATGGTAACGGCAAAGCTTTTTGTACCGACAGGGGCGTTTGTCCAATCAAGTTCAGGCGAAATATTGCCACCGTTACATCCAAAATTACCTGCCATAAACTCATTAGTGAATTGCCCGCCCAGGTCGGCGCTTTTTAGTGTGAATGTTTGCGCCCAGGCATTACCCGATAGCAACAGGGCCATAAAAATAATTACTGATTTTTTCATGCTCCAAATATCGCGGCAGCTAAAACATGTAAGTTTTTGCAAAACGTTCAATTGGTTTTGCAAAAAGCTCAATGATTGTTTTGTTGGCGATATGCGCCGGGGCTAAGGCTATATATTTTTTTAAAAGCAGTGCAAAAGTTTGCAAGGCTTTCGTAGCCTGCAGCCAGGTAAAGTTCGCCGGGTTGTTTACCTTTTGCCAGTTCGGCGCAGGCCATCTCCAGCCTTCGTTCGCGCATATATTTTTGTGGTGAAACGCCGTAGGCGCGTTCAAAATCCCGTTTAAATGATGACAGGCTGCGATTAGCGAGAAAAGATAATTCATCGAGATCAAGCCTGTTAAGCAGGTTATTTTCGACCAGCGTTTTTAGCGATAATTCGCGTATATTATCAGAGAATACCGAGATCAATTCCGCGGGCATCAATTCATATATCGCCAAAAGTAATTCTTCCAGTTTATGTTGTGCCAGTTCAGCCGATAATGGTAATTGGTGTTGTACCAAAAATTTCATACTCTTAACATATTCATGCAAGTACTCATTAAGTTTGAAATGGAGATAGGGCAATTGTTGTACACGGCGATTTTTTGAATGTGGTTTTTGTAAGGCAAGAAAATCGCGCCCGAATTGCCCGGGAAAGAAAATGAGAAAACTACTATAAGGGTCATTATCAAGGCTATGTTCAGCAATAATGGAATTGCCTTCGGGAATAAGCATGGCGTAGCCTGTTTGAAGTAATATATTATCTCCTGACCGATAGATATGCTTCTGCCCATTCTGTACAAAACTAAACGCAAAGCAATCAAATATCACTCTGTTTTTAAAAGTGCCGCCTTTATCGCTGTAATTTACAAAGGATATATCTCCGCACTTAAGCTGTGGTTGCGCTTTAGTTGTTTCGGGAACGCGAATGTATGCTTCCATTAAATAGCAAAATTAACTCAAAAAACGTAGGAAATATCAGTTCGGATCTAATAAATCAATTCCTAAGCCTAGCAGGACTATGTTCCATTGAGATGCAGACACCTATTCCGCATAGGCGATGGTGGCGATGCTCAATTTCAATCCTGTAATTTTTAATAGCTGTACGGCACAGGCTTCTAATGTTGAGCCGGTGGTTACTACATCGTCCACCAGCAACACATGCTTGTTTGCTAATTTCTCAGGACCGATAACGGCAAAAACTTCCTGCATATTCTCAAACCTCGAAAAGCGCGATTTGTGGGTTTGCGTATTGGTTGCTTTGGCGCGTACAAGGCTGGTTTCATCAACTACTGCGTTTAATTTTTCGGATAGTCCGTTAGCAAAGCAGGTGCTTTGGTTATAGCCGCGCTGCTTAAGGCGCTTTTTATGCAGTGGTACTGGGATAATTATATCCACAGTTTTAAATATATCGTTCTTCGCCAGTTGGGCGCCTGCAATGTTCCCTGCTACAACACCTATCTGTTGCATCCCTTTGTATTTAAAATGATGCATCAGGTTCTGCACCTTTCCGCCTTTGGCAAAATAATATAATGCGTAAGCAGCCTCCAAATTCACCTTGCCCCAAAACTGTTTTGCAACAATATTATCGGGTTGTAAATGGAAATTGGTGAATGGCAGGCTGAAGTGGCAATCGGTGCAAATAACATGTTCGCCGGCCATCAAGCTTTCACCGCAGGCCGGGCACAGTTGTGGGAACAATAACGCAGTAAAATCTGCAATATAGGTTTGTGATAATTTCACGTTATGAATGTAATGCGGAAATTTAACATTCAGAAATATATTAAATATTCATATGCTATCTTAGTTGCCTCAAATATACACTTATGAAAAAAATAGTATTTATTATTGTGTTGGCCGTATCCGCCTTTCAAGTTAAGGCACAACACATTTATCCTTCATTTATAAACAGCACCGAAAGCCAGGTAAGGGCCTTTATGAAGCAAAAAAGCGGCATTGTAACAGCCGACCGGCTTGTAAGCGCTTATTTCGCAGTTCCGGTACATAAGGAGCTGATTTATAGGTTGCCTGAAGCAAACAGTAAGATAGACGACATTAATATCGCACAGTTTTACCTGGGTAAAAATGGTTTGTGTTTTCAGTATACTATAACATACCGAACCGATAGGTTTTTAAAAGACGTGATAAAACAGTATGATGATCCTGCAAACGGCTTTAAACGGGTGGGGAAGGAATTACATTGGTTAAAGCCTCATACCGATGTTCGGATATTCAATCATTCAAATAATGTGCATTTCACCACGTTTTTATTACGTGTGCAAAAAGATTAGGATCAAATTTTTTTCATGAAGTCGCAGGTGATTCTTTAATAGCTAACTGCCCGCATGCAGCGTCAATATCCTTGCCCCGGCTGCGGCGCAGGTTGGTGTTGATGCCCTGGCTGCGAAGGTAATCGGCGAAAATCTCTATCTTATCTTCGCCCGCGTTAATAAAGTCGGCAAAAGCGATAGGGTTGTATTCAATAATATTCACTTTGCAAGGCAGGTGCTTGCAAAAGCGCGCCAGTTCAATGGCATCCTGTAACGTATCATTAAACCCGTCGAACACAATGTATTCGTAGGTTACCGGGTTTTTTGTTTTGGCGTAATAATATTTCAGCGCCTCGGCCAATGCTTTAAGCGAATTTTGCTCATTTATCGGCATAATGGTGTTACGCTTTTCATCATTCGCAGCATGCAGGCTAAGCGCCAGGTTGAATTTTACCTGGTCGTCTCCCAGTTTTTTTATCATTTTGGCTATACCGGCTGTTGAAACTGTTATGCGTTTGGCTGCCATATTCAACCCTTCTTCCGAAGTTATCTTTTCTATCGAATCCATTACATTCTTGTAATTCAGTAGTGGTTCGCCCATGCCCATATATACAATGTTGGTTAATGGCTGCCCGTAATTTTCCATAGCCTGCTGACTAATGAGCACTACCTGGTCGTAAATTTCATCGGGGTTAAGGTTGCGTTTGCGCTCCATATAGCCTGTAGCGCAAAATTTACAGGTAAGGCTACAGCCCACTTGCGATGATACACAGGCCGTCATTCGGCCGGGCGTAGGTATTAAAACACCTTCTATCAAATGTGTATCGTGTAAAATAAAAGAATTTTTTATAGTTTTATCGGCACTAAACTGTGAACTGTTAATTTTAACATTGTTAATCACAAAATTTTCGTGCAGCTTAGTACGCAGTTCTTTTGAAATATTGCTCATCACATCGAAAGAGAAACATGATTTTTGCCAAAGCCATTCGTAAACCTGTTTTGCCCTAAAGCTTTTTTCGCCCATTTGGGCAAAATGCTGTTGCAAAGCCGGTAAGCTAAGGCTGCGGATGTCAATTTTATCTTTTGTCGCGTTCACGCCGCAAAGATAAGGAAATTAAAATAGTAGCTTTTTTAAGATATTTCTTTTTATTAATTAAAAAACAATAACTTTAAGTTAATTGTCTTTTTAAATAGATAATACGGGTTGGTATTCTTAAAAGGGGTTTGTAGAAGATGCTTATTTATAATAATGAAAAGTTTTAAAGCCGATTACGTTTTCCCAGTCCATGCCGATCCAATAAAAAACGGAGTAGTTACCGTTGATGATGCAGGAAAGATAATTTCAGTTACCGACAGCCAGTCAGAAGGCAACCAGCCATCGCCTCAACATTTAAGCGGCATTATATGCCCTGGTTTTGTAAATACACATTGCCATTTGGAACTGTCGCACATGAAAGATAAAATAGCCACCAAAACAGGGTTGGTTAATTTTATAAAAGATATTTTAAAGCACCGCGAAGCTGATGCACATCTTATTGCCGATATGGCTGCGCAAGCCGACAAGGAAATGTACGAGAACGGCATTGTTGCTGTAGGCGACATTGCAAACACCAATGCCACAGTAAAAATAAAGGCGAACAGCAAAATACATTACCACACATTTATTGAGCTACTGGGCTTTTTGCCTGGCCGGGCCGAAGAAATTTTTAATAATGGCCTAAAATTGCTGGATGAATTCAAGCCGCAATCATGCTCCATAACCCCGCATGCGCCATATTCGGTATCAAAGGAATTATTCAGGCTGATAAAAAAATACTGTGAGGACCATCAAAATCTGTTAAGCATCCATAACCAGGAATGCGATGACGAGAACAAGTTCTTTCGCTATAAAATGGGTAAATTTATCGAACTGTACGAATATTTCGGTATGGATATTAGCCATTTTAAACCACAGGCACGTAATTCCATGCAATCTATTATCCCGTTGCTTACTAACAGGCAGGATATTTTAATGGTGCATAATACCTGTACCAATTTAAAAGATATTTATTTCCTCAAACGTTTCGACCGCAAAATAGCCTGGTGCTTTTGCCCTAACGCCAACCTGTATATCGAGAACCGCCTGCCTAAGATCAATCTCTTTGTCGACCAGGGCTTTAATATCACTCTCGGTACCGATAGCATGGCCTCGAACCATGGCCTTAGCATACTGGGCGAAATGCAAACCATTCAGCAAAAGTTCAAAGCCATAAGTACCGAAAAACTGGTAGAGTGGGGCACCATAAACGGCGCCAAATTTCTCGGCATCGATACAACAAAAGGTACCCTTGAGCCCGGCAAAACCCCCGGCCTCAACCTTATAACCGGTCTGGATGGTATGCAATTAACCCCCGAATCAAAGGTAAAGCGGCTAATATAACTTGTAAGATGGTTTAACTATGCTGTCTCATTATTTAAATGAGTCAAAGTGAGACAATATTGTCATTTTGATACACCATAATAATTAACAAATTATCACTTAGCGAAATTTAGCTATAAATAAGCTGCTCAAAATGCCTCAAAAACTTCGCTTTTTTAGCCAAAATAGGCCGGAAATGCATGTTTTTTATCAAAAATTAGCGCCGAAAACGCTTAAAAAAGACTTAATTAGCGCCAAAAACACTTAGAAAACCAACATTTTATTATGTTTTTAAGGGCCTTTAAGTGTTTTTGCCAGTTTTTGTATCATTTTGTCTCAAAGCTGAGACAGGTTAGTTGCAAGAAAACAGCTTCCACACTTGATTCTTGACCCTTGCATTTATCTTATAACTCCAATAGCGCAAAGTCTTGTGCGGCAAGAAGAGCGCAGGCTGACCTGTGCCTGATTGAAACAAAAATCCCCAAACTAAACTTTCAACATTTAACTTTACACTTTCAACTTTAAACAATGAAACACCTCGAAATAACCATAAAAGGCAAAGTACAAGGCGTATTCTATCGTGCATCAACCAAAGCCGTGGCCGACCAGCTTGGCGTGCGCGGCTACGTAAAAAATGCCGATAATGGCGACGTACTCATTGCCGCCGAGGCCGATAACGCCACCCTCGGCATGTTTTTAGACTGGTGCCACGAGGGCCCCGAATACGCCGAAGTAATTTCTGTCGAATCGCATGAAGGCGAATTGAAAAACTATCGTAATTTTGAAGTAGTAAAAAAGAACTTTTTATGGTAGAGAAGGAGAAGCAAAATCAAGAGCCAGGACAATACTATTGCAGCTTTCTTGATTCTTGCATCTTGATTCTTGCATCTTAAACAAATATATTGTCGACAGCTAAAAAATTCGCGGGGCAAACCCTGGTTTACGGCGTAAGCACTATTGCCAGCCGGGTGCTTACCTTCTTCATGACGCCGTTTTACACGCGTGCCTATGCTTTAGGCGCCAACGGTATCATTACCACCATGTACAGCTATGTATCCATGACCAATGCGTTGCTAACGTTTGGCATGGAAACCACCTTTTTCAGGTACCTGAACAAACATGCCGACAATAAGCAAAAAGTTTACAACAACGCTTTCGCCTCAATAGTAGCCATTACCATCCTGTTCCTCATTTTTACGCTGCCGTTTATTGGCCATATAGCCGGGTTTATCAACATAAATCATGCAACTAAGGCCGGCACGAAAACCGCCGAAGGCGCATCGCAACTTGATTTCTTAAAATACACCTACCTGTTTTTAGCCATAGTGATAGTTGATGCCTGGTGCGCCATCCCGTTCGTAAAACTGCGTGCCGATGGCAAACCGATGCGATACGGCATTATTAAGCTTGCCAGTGTGCTCATCTTCATCGCTTTTAATATGATATTTATTTATGTGTTGCCATATTGGATAGCACATAATTTTTTTGGTGCAGGCTGGCTAAGCAGTTGGTATGTGCCAAAGTGGGTAGGCTATGTTTTTATATCCGAATTAATATCAAGCCTGGTCACCTTGTTAGTACTGCTGCCCGAATTATTAAAGGTGAGGTTTGAGTTTGATAAGGCCATGCTATGGAGCATGTACAGCTACAGCTGGCCGGTGCTCATAGCAAACTTATCATACCTGGTGAATGAAAATATGGATAAAATATTGCTTGGGCAGCTCTTGCCGGGCGATGCAGCCAGGGATGTAGGCGTTTATGGCGCCTGCGCTAAAATAGCGGTTTTTTTAAGCGTATTTGTTAATGCTTTCAGGCTGGGGGCCGAACCCTTCTTTTTTAACCATGCAAAAAACAAAAACGCGGGGCAAACCTACGCGCGCATTATGGATTATTTTGTAATAGCCATTTGCGTAATATTTATCGGGATCATAGCCAATATTGAAATAATAAAACAGATTTGGGTTACGCCAATATATTGGGTGGGCCTGCGCGTTGTCCCACCGCTGCTTTTTGGCTATGTAAGTTTGGGTATTTACATGAATTTGTCCATCTGGTATAAGCTGTCCGATCAAACAAAATATGGGCTGTACATATCAGGCGTCGGGGCTATATTAACCATAGTGCTTAACGTAATGTTCATCCCTAAATACAGCTACATGGCATCAGCATGGATATCACTTATAGCTTATACAGTAATGATGATCTTGTCGTATATATGGGGGCAGAAAAATTATCCTATCCCATATTCGGTAGCAAAAAACCTGGCCTATATAGTTGCCGCTGTTATTGTAGTTTATCTATCATTTTACGTTTTCAATCGCAATATATTTATGGGTGATACGCTTTTATTAGGCTATGTTGCAGTCGCATTTTATTTTGAAGGAGCTAACTTAAAGGCTATATTTAAACGGTAAAAAACACCTCATTTTTTTACGAGTCCATCTTCTTTGGAGAGGGATTTAGGGTGAGGCTAAAACAAAACATTATTAAATAATAGAAGCAAAAAAGTCTCCCCAACCGGGGGAGATTTAGAGGGGGCTAAATGATCATACGCGTAATAAACAAATCAAAAAACGGCCTTCCGGCCTACGAAACCATACACGCCGCGGGCATGGACCTGCGCGCCGACCTGGAAACAAGTATTATGCTTAAACCTTTGGAACGCAAACTTGTCCCAACAGGGTTACATATCGAGCTGCCCGAAGGTTTTGAGGCGCAGATACGCCCGCGCAGCGGCCTGGCGTTTAAGCATGGTATAAGTATTGTAAACTCGCCCGGTACTATTGATGCCGATTATCGTGGCGAAATAAAAGTGCTGCTCATCAACCTGTCGACCGAAGATTTTGAAATAAATACCGGCGACCGCATAGCGCAAATGATAGTAGCAAAACACGAAACCGTAAACTGGCAGGAAGTGGAAGTTTTAAATGAAACTTCGCGCGGCGTTGGTGGTTATGGACATACAGGGGTTAGTTAATAATTTTCACTCTTTCCGCCACAGGCGAAGAGAGGGTGGTCGGGCGAAGCAAAGACCGGGTGAGTAACGAAGCGCGTTGATTACCGCTGCTAATTAATAACCGAGCCCTGTACAAGTTAAAGGGGAATAATGCAGTTTACCCTCTTTCCGCCGCAGGCGAAGAGAGGGTGGTCGGGCGAAGCAAAGACCGGGTGAGTAAACGAAGCGCGTTGATTACCGCTGCTAATTAATAACCGAGCCCTGTACAAGTTAAAAGGGGAATAATGCAGTTCACCCTCTTTCCGCCGCAGGCGAAGAGAGGGTGGTCGAGCGAAGCAAAGACCGGGTGAGTAAACGTAGCGCGTTCATTACCGCTGCTAACCAACAAACAACCCCATAGGGTTAAACCTTTGTAAAAGAATGGAAATTTCGTGCCGTAGGTACGAAACTTAATAAAACGATAGGATAACGACGGAAAAGGCAAGAAAATGAAACTAAGGCTGTTAATAGGAATATGTTTGCTACCCGCATTTGCTTTAGCGCAAAGTAAACCAACCGGTAATGGCAACACCGTAGCCCAACCCCGCGCCATGACCGGCCTCGACAGCCTCATGGTGAAGCAGCTTTTCTTTTCGGCCATGAATGCCAAGGTTATCGAAAACTATGTGCAGGCTGCTGAACTGTTTAACCGCGTACTCCAAACCGACCCGAATAATGATGCCGCGCTTTACCAGCTATCCATCCTTAAAAAACTAAAAGAAAATTATACTGATGCCCAGGGACTGCTTGAAAAAGCGGTGACTATTAAGCCTGATAATGAATGGTACTGGCTGGGCCTTGCGGAGTGTTATGAAAAAACAAATAACATCCCCTTGCTCGAAAATGTATTTACCCAGCTGATACGCCTCGACCCTGATAAGCCCGAATATTATTTTGATAAGGCCAACACCTATTTTATCGAAGCCAAATACGATGCCGCCTTACAGGTATACGATCAATTGGAACAACTTACCGGGCTTGATGATGATATACTCGCCGGCAGGCAAAAAATATATCTTAAACAGGGCAAGGTTGATAAAGCTGCTTCTGATATACAGGATATGATAAAGGCAAACTCCGGTACCATTAGGTATTACCTGCTGCTTGCCGAAATTTATAACTCAAACAACCTGCCCGATAAGGCGCTGAAGGTACTGGAAGCTGCTGAAAGCATTAACCCTAATGCAGGGCAGGTGCATTTGGCCCTGGCCGATATTTATCGTAACAAAAAGGATTATGAACGCTGCTATTACCACATAACGCTGGCTTTCGCTGCCCCGGATGTGGTGATCGATCAAAAACTAAAGATAATTTTAGGCTATCTGCCAAAATTCCTCGACCCGAATGCCAAAGCCAGCGCGTTGGAATTAAGCAGGATATTAACCACAGCCAATTCCGGCGATTACCGTTCATGGGCCATATATGGCGATATGCTGTCGCAAAATGCAAAGTTAAAGGATGCCGAGGATGCTTACCGCAAAGCGCTGCAGCTAAATGGCCAGAAGTACGAGGTATATGAACAGCTGGTACGGATAGAGGTGAGCCAGTCTGAAATTGCGGCAGCCTTGAAGGATGGTGAAAATGCGCTTGGTCTTTTCCCTAATTCAGCCTGGATGAATTACCTGGTAGGGGTGGCTTATTTGCAGCAGAAAAATTATAAGGAGGCATTAAGCTATATAAAAAATACTACCGACCTTGAGGCGGATGATAAAGATCTTTTGTCAACAAGCTATACATCGCTGGGTGATTGTTACCACGAATTAAAAGATGATCAAAAGTCTGACGAAGCGTACGATAAGGCATTGACCTATAATCCCGATAATGCGTTCTGCCTGAACAATTATGCTTATTATTTATCGTTAAGAAATGAAGCTTTGGATAAAGCGGCAACAATGTCGGCACACTCAAATGAGTTGCAGCCTAACACCGCGTCGTTCGAAGATACTTACGCCTGGATATTGTTCAAGCAAAAAAAGTATGCCGATGCAAAAGTTTGGATAGAAAAAGCCATACTGCACGATAAAACAAACAGCGCGGTACAAACCGAACATTATGGCGACATTATGTTTTATTTGGGCGATACAAATGCAGCAGTCGAAAGCTGGAAAAAAGCAAAGTCGTTTGGTGAGCGATCGCCTGTTTTAGACCGAAAAATAAATGAAAGAAAATACGTTGAATAAAATATTAATAGTTTGCTGCCTGTTGGCTATAGTAAGCTGTAAGGCAAAAAAACAAATTGTAGCAGCCCGCCCGTCCGCCTCTTTAACAAAACCTAAGAAGAACGATTTGGAAAGTAAGCTCAATGCTATCCGGGCGCAGCAGGTAAGCTTCAATTCGTTTTCGGCCAAAGCCAAAACCAACTTAAATATTGACGGCAATACCAATGATTGTACGCTTAATATCCGCATCAGCAATAATAAAAAAATATGGGTATCGGTAACCGCGCTGCTGGGTATTGAGGTGGCAAGGGCCCTTATAACCCCTGATAGTATTTTGGTCATCAACCGCCTGCAAAGCGTTTACCTTAAAAAGCCGTTCAGCTTTATTTACACCTACACCAACAGGCATGTTAATTATACTATGTTACAGGCGTTATTGGTAGGCAATGCCATACCTATGTTGCTGAACGATAGTACTAAATACCAGGAGGTGGCCAACACCGTTAATTTAAGCGGTAATTTGCAGGATGTGATATACAAACTGGCTTTGGGTACCGATTTTAAAGTTACCCAAACCAATTTAACAAACGATAGCCAGGGCCAGTCGTTACAGGTAAGGGATACAAATTTCATGGTATCGGGCAATCAGAAAGTGCCGTCGCTGATCGCCATAGCATCGGTAGCTAAAAATCGGAAGGTACAGGTAAACCTGCATTATGTTAAAGTTGATTTTAATCTTCCGCAGGATTACCCCTTCAATATACCCGATGACTATTCACTGTCAAATTAAATTTTATTTTTAAGGCTAAGCGGGCGGTATTAAAAACATATCCGATATATTTGCGAAGACATAGGCTTTTTCTAAAAAATTAAAAATGGCCGTGAGGCAATATAATTAAGTTAATAAGATTTTCTACCCTCTTTCCGCCGCAGGCGAAGAGAGGGTGGAAAAGTGAAGCGAAGTCGGGGTGAGTAATGGAGCGTTCAAGGTTTTAAATTTACCCTCTTTCCGCCGCAGGCGAAGAGAGGGTCGACCAGCGAAGCGAAGTCGGGGTGAGTAAATAAAAAGCGATAAGCCGGCAGATACCCTCTTTCCGCACAGGCGAAGAGAGGGTCGACCAGCGAAGCGAAGTCGGGGTGAGTAAACCGTTGACAGATAAACACCGGTTCCGCTTAATTTAATGATATTGACCCATAGGGTCAACCCCTTTGAAGAAGAAAAGAACAATAATTATTGCCCCATAGGGGCTACCCTTAATAGCAGGATGAGATTTTTAAAAATATTATTCTTTTTTGCACTCGTTTTCGCAGCCGTCGGCGCACATGCTCAAAGTAGCGCCGAACTAAAGCGCCGCAAGGAGGAACTAAACCAGCAGCTGCAGCAACTGAACCAGGAATACCAGCAAACCGCCAATGATAAAAGATCGACCAAAAGACAGCTCGATCTGTTAAGGGCACAGATCAACCTGCGCGAGGAAAAGATAAGTAATATCAATTCCGAAATAAGAAATTTAGATAACCAAATCTCCGAGAGCAATAATTCCGTACATAGTTTACAGAACCAGTTAACGCAGCTAAAAAAGGAATACGGCGCTATGGTGCTGTTTGCTTATCGTAACCAAAGTGCTTACAATAAGCTGATGTTTATTTTCGCTGCTAAAGATTTTAACCAGGCTTATAAACGTTTAAAATATTTACAGCAAATTGGTACCTACCGCCAGCGGCAGGCCGAATATATACAAGGTACCGAGCAGGACCTGCACATAAAGATAAACGAGCTTGATAAAAGCAAGAAGGAAAAAGGCGATTTATTGAAGGACCAGGAAAAAGAAGAACAAACCCTGGGCGACGAAAGAAAGAGCCAGGCACAGGTGCTTGTCGGCCTTTCAAAACAGGAAGGGCAGCTAAAACAACAGCAGCGCGATGTGCAGCGCAAAATAGCGCAGACAAACAGGGAAATAGATGCAGCCATACGTAAAGAGATAGAAGAAGAAAGGCGCAGGCAGGAAGCCGCTGCAAGGGAGGCTGCCCGTATAGCCGCAGCGAAAGCCAAAGCCGAGAACCGGGATGTAGTGGTGCCGAAAACAAAGGCCATTAATGCCAACTCCAGCAGGAGCGAAGTGTTAAATGCAACGCCAGAATCGGCCAGGCTATCGAACGACTTCCTGGGCAACCGCGGGCGTTTACCATGGCCGGTAACCAATGGTTTTATAACCCAGGGTTTCGGCCGTTATAAAAACGAAGGCATTGTGAGCGAAAGCCTGGGGGTTGATATAAAAAGTAACCCCGGCTCGCCGGTAAGGGCTGTGTTTGATGGCGATGTGGTAAAAGTAATGGATATAAGTGGCACGTACTTAGTGCTGATAAGGCATGGCGAGTATTTTACAGCGTACTCAAACCTTAAATCGGCAAGCGTATCAAAAGGGCAAAAGGTAAGCACCAAACAAGCTATAGGCACGGTAGCTACCGACCCAACAACGGGCGATGCAAGTGTGCACTTTGAATTAACCAAAGGCATCAACTACCTCGACCCAAAATCATGGCTCACTCCTAATTAATCAGGACGAAAGCTTGTGATATTAAAAATGTTTATATTTGTAACCCTAAGTATAAAGTGTATGTTTAGTTCGGTGTTGTTATTTTTTGAGTTTGGGCCGGGTGAGATAATGTTTATCGCGTTGGTGGCATTACTGTTGTTTGGTGGCGACAAACTCCCCGAATTGGCACGTGGGCTTGGCAAAGGTATCCGCGATTTTAAAGATGCTTCTGAAGGTGTAAAGCGTGAAATTACCAACCAGATCGATAATTTCGAAGCCAAGAAAACACAACAGGCTGAAACTGCGAAAGTAGAGGAAAAGCCCGCCGCGGAAAGTGAAGCCCCTGTAGCTGAAAATGAAAGCCTCACACCAGCAACTGAAAAACCAAAATTTGAACCGCCTGCCCACTCTATGCCGGTTTCGGAAATAAGCAGCACAGCCGAAGTTGAGCCTGTGAAAACCCAACCTGAGCATTTAAGGGAAACGCCAATTGAACCCCACGAGGAATCGTCAACCAAGGCGTAATAAATTACGTATAATTAAATAGTAAATATAAATCTAATATAAAAGCTTAAAAATATGATTCCTGCATTCGTTATCTGTTTCTTTGGTGGAGCCGAAAATCCAATCACCCTCATCATAATAGTATTCATTGTACTGTTATTATTCGGAGGTAAAAAAATTCCTGAACTTATGCGTGGTTTGGGTAAAGGAGTAAAAGAATTTAAAGACGCCTCAAACAGCGACGGTACAACCACTACCACCAATACTGAAGATAAGCCAAAAGAATAATTCGGCGATCTTGCATTTGAAGATTTGAAATAAAATGTTTCAGATCTTCAAATTTCATTTTAATTCTACCATACCCAACTGACCTCGGGTATTCTGATGTGCTGTTATCTTCAAATCGGCACATTTTCAAATTTTCAAATTGTTCCTCCCGATAAGTTTTTTATTTTCGCCCTATGGCTAAATTCTATACCTCTTTAGATCAGATAAAGGGCGGCTTGCAAAGCGGTGAAATTACGGTGCAGGGCCTGGTAAAAAATCACCTCGACCAAATAAAGCAAAACACCCATTTAAATGCTTTTAACGAAGTATTTGAGCACGAAGCACTATCCCGCGCCATTGATATTGATGCACGCTTAAAGCGGGGTACTGCAGGCAAACTAGCCGGCATGGTAATAGCCATAAAAGATAATATCTGCTATAAGGGCCACAAGGTATCGGCCTCCTCAAAAATATTGGATGGTTTTACCTCCATCTACTCATCCACCATCGTCGAACGCCTGTTAGCCCAAGATGCCATTATTATTGGCCGTTGCAACTGCGACGAGTTTGCCATGGGCGCCACTAACGAAAGCTCGTACTATGGCCCGGTAAAAAACTATGCCGATAACACCCGGGTTTCCGGCGGTTCATCGGGGGGCTCGGCAGTAGCGGTACAAGCCAACATGTGCCACGCCGCAATAGGTACCGATACCGGCGGATCAGTGAGGCAACCTGCGTCGTTTTGCGGGGTTATTGGCTTTAAGCCCACCTACGGCCGCATCTCAAGGCATGGTATCATCGCTTACGCATCTTCGTTCGACCAGGCGGGCCCCATCACCCGCTCAATTGAAGACGCCGCCCTGCTGCTCGAAATATTAGCCGGCCGCGATGATTACGATAGCACCCTGTCATCGAAAGAAGTAACCCAATTCAGCGCTGATATAACCGCCCCCGGCAAAAAGAAAATAGCCTATTTACAGGAGTCACTCTCCAGTCCCGGTGTCGATTCCGAAATAAAAGCTACGCTTAGCGAATACATCGATAAGCTCCGCGCCGATGGCCACACCGTAAAGCCCATCAGCTTTGAATATCTTGACTATTTAGTACCAACCTACTACATATTAGCCACCGCCGAAGCCTCGTCAAACCTGGCACGGTTTGATGGCGTGCACTATGGTTACCGCAGCCCCAACGCTACCGACCTGCAATCAACCTATCGTCGTTCACGCTCCGAAGGTTTTGGCAAGGAAGTAAAACGGCGCATTATGCTGGGCACCTTCGTACTAAGCGCGGGCTATTATGATGCCTATTACGCCAAGGCCCAGAAAACACGCCGCCTTATCAGGGAGAAAACTGAAAGTATATTGCAGGAATACGACTTTATCCTGACCCCAACCGCCCCCGAGCCTGCTTTTAGCATCGGAAAAGAAGAAAAAGATCCCGTTGTAACGTATCTTTCCGACATTTTTACCGTACAAGCATCATTAGCAGGCGTACCCGCAATATCGTTGCCAGTTGGCAATAATAGCAAGGGTTTACCGTTAGGTTTACAACTGTTGACCAGGCAATTTGAGGAGCAGGAATTGTTAAATTTCTCCAAATATTTCCTGGAGCTATAAAAATTTAATATTTTAGTAGAAACCGGGTAGCGACAATACCCTAAAGTCCCTAATAAATGAAGAGATTTCTCGCTCTAATTATCTGTCTTTTATCATTACAAATTGTTAAAGCATCGCCTGCTGCAACAAAAACAGGCACAACCTCACAAAAAACAAACGATACAACCTTTGCGCATAATGCAAGTCCATTGCCGCTTACAGGTTACCAAACAACTATTGAGCGCCGCCTTGATTCTATAAAAAAAGATGTACCGCTTGATTATAACGAGTATGTACAAAATTATATCGACCTCTACTCGCAAAACCGCGAAGAAATGGGCCAGGTGATCGGCCTGTCAAAATATTATTTCCCTATTTACGAAAAGATATTCCGTGCCGCTGGTATCCCTACCGAAATTGAATACCTTTCCATAGTTGAATCAAAACTCGATCCTAACGCCATATCCCGTGTTGGCGCCACAGGCCCCTGGCAATTTATGTCAACCACGGCCAAATTATATGGCCTGAATATGGATGGTTATATCGATGAGCGCCGCGACCCGGTGCGCGCCACCTACGCCGCTGCCGCTTATTTAAAAGATGCTTATGAAGAATTTGGCGACTGGCTGCTGGCCATAGCCTCGTACAATTGTGGTAAAAGCAACGTGGAAAATGCTATGGCAAAAGCCGGTGCCAATGATTTTTGGTCCATACGCCAATACCTGCCTGCCGAAACACGCAACTATGTGCCGGCCTACATCGCCTGTGCCTATGTAATGAATTATTATAACAGGCACAATATCACACCGCGTGCTTGTTCTTTTGCAACAAATGTCGATACAGTTATGGTAAACAAGTATATATCGCTTAGCAATATATCTTCTGTTATTAATGTCGATATAAAAGTATTGTCGGTGTTAAATCCTGCATACCGTATGCAGGCTATAAATGCTACGCCGGCTAACCCGCGCAGGCTCATTATCCCGCATGCAAACCCTAACACTTATGCGGCTTTATATGATGCTTTGAATGCGGGTGTTACAACACCGGTAGTTCAGCAAAAGGCTTATGTACCCACTCCCGAAGAAAACAGGCCCGACCCAATCCCTGCCTATCATAAAGTGAAACGTGGCGAAACACTATCAAGCATTGCCGACCGTTATGGGGTAGAGGTAGAGGATCTGAAAGCTTGGAACCACCTGCGCCACAAACCTGTTGTGGGCCAAAAACTCATCATTAGTCACGGTTAATTGGTTGATTGAGTGAATAGTTGATTGGGTGAATAGTTAATATCTTAATAAAAAAACAACCACTCACCCAATAAACTTAATCAACCACTCACCAAAAAAGACTAATTTTGAGCGCTGAACTTCATTAAGATGAATAACAAAACCAATCGTAAACAGGACGCTTTAAATTACCATTCAAAAGGCCGGCCGGGCAAAATACAAGTGGTGCCAACCAAGCCCACCAACTCGCAGCGCGATCTTTCAATGGCTTATTCCCCGGGTGTAGCCGAGCCATGTTTACGCATTGCCGATAATGTTGAAGATGTATATAAATACACCGCTAAGGGTAACCTTGTAGCAGTTATTAGCAACGGCACTGCCGTATTAGGCTTAGGCAATATAGGCCCCGAGGCCAGCAAGCCAGTTATGGAAGGTAAGGGCTTATTGTTTAAAATTTATGCTGATATTGATGTTTTCGACCTGGAGATAAATGCCAAAACACCCGATGAATTTGTAAATATTGTTAAGGCGCTGGAGCCAACTTTCGGCGGCATCAACCTTGAAGATATTTCGGCCCCAACCTGCTTTGAAATCGAGCGCCGCTTAAAAGCCGAGATGAAAATACCCGTAATGCACGACGACCAGCACGGTACGGCCATTATTTCGGGCGCTGCACTCATAAACGCCTGCGAAATACAGGGCAAAAAGCTCGATAAAATAAAAATGGTAGTGAACGGTGCCGGTGCCGCAGCAGTATCATGCTCAAAAATGTACCTCTCATTGGGTGTTAAGCCCGAGAATATGGTGATGTTCGATATTAATGGATTAATAACCCCCGAACGTACCGACCTTGACGAGATGCGTATGCAATTTGCCACCACGCGCAAGGATATAAAAAGCCTGGCCGATGGTATGAAAAATGCCGATGTTTTTGTCGGCCTTTCTGCCGGGAATGTGGTTACACCCGAAATGCTCAAATCGATGGCCAAAAATCCTATTGTATTCGCAATGGCAAATCCTGAGCCCGAAATAGCTTATGACCTTGCAGTGGCCGCCCGTAAGGATATTATCATCGCCACCGGACGTTCTGATTTTCCTAACCAGGTAAACAATGTGCTCGGTTTCCCATATATTTTCCGCGGCTCGCTTGATGTAAGGGCTACGGCCATAAATGAGGAAATGAAAATTGCTGCCGTTCATGCCATAGCCTGTATTGCCAAAAAGCCGGTCCCCGAAGCAGTAAACCTGGCCTATAATACTAAAAGCCTCAAATTTGGCAGGGATTACATCATCCCCAAGCCAATGGATCAGCGGCTGATCATCGAAGTTTCGGCTGCCGTTGCCAAAGCGGCCATGGAGTCTGGTGTAGCCCGCAAAGCCATAACAGACTGGGATGCTTATGTTGAAGAGTTAAGGGCGCGTGTGGGCATTGATGATAAAATAATGCGTAACCTTACCAATAAGGCTAAGCAAAGCCCTAAACGCGTAGTGTTTTCCGAGGCTGATAATTATAAAATATTGCGGGCCGCACAAATTGTAAAAGAAGAAGGAATTGCAACCCCGATATTATTGGGTAATGAAGATAAGATAAGGCAGTTGATGAAGGTAAACGACATTTATTTGGATGACGTTGAAATTATCGACATACGCAGCGGCCACGCCCCGCATATGAAAGAATATGCCGAATACCTGTACAACAAGCGCCAGCGCAGGGGGATCACTTTGTTCGAATCAAAAAAACTGTTAAGTAACCGTAACTATTACGGAGCATGCATGGTGCAGTTTGGCGAAGCCGATGCCCTGATTTCGGGCTTAACCAAGGATTATGCCACAACCATAAGGCCAGCTTTGCAAATTATAGGTACCGAACCCGGAGTGAACCGCGTAGCGGGTATGTACATGATGATAACACAAAAGGGTCCTGTATTTTTTGGCGATACCACGGTAAACGTAAACCCATCAGTACAGGAGCTGGTTGATATTACGGTGCTTATTGACCGTACCGTTAAGCAGTTTAATATTAGCCCGCGCATAGCCTTGCTCTCCTATTCAAACTTTGGGTCAAATGATGGCATAGTGCCTGAGAAAACCCGCGAGACGGTACGTGTGCTGCATGAAAAATATCCCGATATGCTGGTTGATGGCGAAATGCAGGCCAATTTTGCCCTAAACCCCGACCTTTTGCAGGATAATTTTCCGTTTTCGAATTTAGTGGGCAAACCAGCCAATACGCTGATATTCCCAACGCTTGAATCAGGCAATATAGCCTATAAATTATTGCAGGAAATGGGCGGCGCCGAAGCAGTAGGCCCTATATTACTAGGTTTGAAAAAGCCCGTACACGTATTGCAATTAGGTAGTTCAGTACGTGAAATAGTGAACATGGTTACCATAGCAGTAGTCGATGCCCAGGAAAAATCAGAAGTACCAAACACAGTAAAGAAATAAAAAAAAACCAAAAATAATTTCATTTCGACAAGCAGCGGGCTGGGTAAAGCAAGGGAGCGAGGAGAAATCTTATACGCCATGCAAAGCACATGTGGGTGCAAGATTCACAAAATGCACAGTGTCATTTGGGCGAAACAATTAAGTGTTTTACCCTCTTTAGCACAGTGAAGAGAGGGTCGACAAGGGGTTTAGCAAAGTCGGGGTGAGGCAAATCGCCGGCAGTTAAACCCCATGTAACCGTTTAACTTATGGTAAGCCCGTAGGGGCTAAACCTTTGTAGGAAAAAATATTAATCATAATCTCGTGCCGTAGGTACGAAATTATGCCGGCCAACGTTACGGCTGTATTAAATTTAATAATTATCACAATTCATATCGATAAAACATGTACGCTTATATTGATGGTAAATTAGCTTTTAAAAGCCCTTCGTATGTGGTAATTGATGCCGGCGGGGTTGGCTACCACATCAATATCTCCTTAAATACCTACTCATTCCTCGGCAGCGCCGAACGCTGCAAACTTTACACGTGGCTTCACGTAAAAGAGGATGGGCACAGCCTGTATGGCTTTGCCGATGAAGGCGAACGCCGCTTATTTCTGCATTTAATATCTATATCAGGTATTGGCCCTAATACAGCACGTATGATGTTGTCGTCAATTACCCCTGCGGAGATACAGGCGGCCATAATTAGTGGTAACGTGGCATTGATACAGCGTATAAAAGGCATAGGCCCAAAATCAGCTCAACGTGTAATATTGGAGTTGCAGGATAAACTGCGCAAAGAGGGCCCCGATACGTTGATAGCAGCGCCATTAAATAAAACGGTTAAAGACGAAGCACTGTCGGCACTGGTGATGCTGGGTTTTGCACGAAATGCAGCCGAGAAGGTACTGGAGCAGGAAATAAACAAAAATAATGCGGAATTAACTGTTGAACAGTTGATTAAATATGCCCTAAAAAACTTATAATTACGTCTAAAATTGATTTAACTTTTGAGCAGGATCTTTACGTGTAGGGTTGTAATATTGGTGTTTGTCATTTCTGCGTATTGCGGGCTTGGCAATGCCTTTGCGCAGCAATCGCCCTTAGCTAACAAAGATTCTGTTACTGTTACCTCGCCATTTAATTTACAGGAATCAAATAGCATACGCATAAGGCAGGGTATTTTTGACCCCGATCCGCCGAATATGGTACGCACCATTGAATATGACGCGGCCACCAACCAGTATATTTTATACGAACGCGTAGGCAACATGCTTTACCGGCCGCCACAATACCTTAGCTTTGCACAATACCTGGCCTTAAAACAACAACAAACCGAACGCGATTATTTTAAACAACTGGCCGATACCTATGCGTATCAATCGCAGCAGCCGGGCTTTATCCCCCAAATAAAAATTCGGAGCCGCACCTTTGAACGCATTTTTGGCAGTGAGAATATCGATATAAAGGCGCAGGGGTCGGCTAATGCTACATTTGCCGGGCAGCTAAATAAAAACCAAAACCCTTTATTTGATACCCAGCAGCGTAACCAGTTCAATTTTAATTTTGATCAGCAGATACAGCTCAATGTTGTAGGTAACATTGGCACAAACCTAAGCTTTAACACCAACTACAATACCAACGCACAGTTCCAGTTTGATAATCAACTAAAGCTCGATTACAAAGGTAAAGACGACGATATAATACAGGAAATACAGGCCGGTACGGTGAGTATGCCTTTAAATACCACGCTTATAACCGGTACGCAGGCATTGTTTGGCGTAAAAACAAAATTAAAGTTCGGCAGGCTCGAAGTTACTTCCATCATGTCGCAACAGCGCTCGCAATCAAAAACCATTACCATAAACAATGGCGCCGAAACTGGTAATTTTAAAGCCACCGCCGCCCAGTACGATGCTAATAAGCACTATTTCCTGTCGCAATATTTCCGTAATAATTATGATGCGGCAATGGCCAACATCCCTATTATCAGTTCAAATATCAACATTACAAAAATCGAGGTTTGGACAACTAACCGCGTAAATGCTACCACCAATTCAAGGGATATATTAGGCTTTACGGACCTTGGCGAAAACGCGCCTTACAACACACGTTTGGTACAGGGTGGGGGTGGTTATTCTGCATTACCTGCCGGTACCGATATACCTGGTTTTACACAGCAATCAAACAGCCTGCTCAAAAACCTGCCAGCCGATGCCCGTTTAACCAATTCAAACGCCGTAGCCACTTACTTTAGCAATTCCGGCGCAGGCGATAACTATGCTAAGCTAACTTATGCGCGCCAGTTGGTCCAGGATAAGGATTTTACACTCCATCCGCAGTTAGGCTATATCTCGCTAAATTATCCTTTAAATAACGATGAGGTACTTGCCGTGGCTTACCAATACACCTATAACGGCGTTACCTACCAGGTAGGTGAGTTCTCGAGCGACCGGCCTATAAACAACAACACCCCAAACGTGCTGTATGTAAAGCTGTTAAAAAATACGTTGATCAAAACCAACCTGCCCATCTGGAATTTAATGATGAAAAACATCTATTCTCTGGGGGCGTACCAGATAAGCCCTACCAACTTTAAAATGCAGGTAACAAGGCTCGATAACACTTCGGGTATTGAAAAAGGCGTAATGGGCGAAGGTTCCCGCACTACCGGCAGGCTATGGCTGCAATTATTAGGTTTAGATAACCTTGACCAGCAGAATGAAAAAAAGCCCGATGGCTATTTTGATTATTTAGAGGGGATAACTATCGATTCAAAAAACGGATTGCTGATCTTCCCGGAGGTAGAGCCCTTTGGGAAGGACCTCGCCGCCAAATTTGCCCCCGGCGAAACCAGTTTAATAAATACTTATGTTTACCAGCCGTTGTATGATTCTACCCAAACCGTGGCACAGCAGTTTTACCCGCAGTTCAACCGCTACGTTATCCAGGGTACCTTTAGCTCGCAGGGTGGCTCTGAGTATCAGCTGAACGCTACCAACATCCCGCAGGGCTCGGTAGTGGTAACGGCCGGTGCCACAAAGTTGGTAGAAGGCAACGACTATACGGTTGATTATAATGCGGGTACTATCCGCATACTCAACCAGTCTATCCTGTCATCGGGCCAGCCCATAAGCGTTAATCTCGAAAATAATGAGCTATTCGGCGTCCAGCAGAAATCGTTATATGGCTCAAGATTTGATTATAAGGTAAATAATAACCTGTCGTTAGGTGCAACTATTATGCACTTGACCGAGCAGCCCATATCACAAAACGAAGCGGTTGGCGATGAATCCATTTCCAACACTATCTGGGGTTTTGATGCTAACTATAATTCGCCGTCAAGGATGCTCACCCGTTTGGTTGATAAGCTGCCATTCATCCATACCAAAGCGCCCTCATCCGTTAATTTCAGCGGCGAATTTGCCCAGTTGCTGCCCGGTACGCCAAGCGTGTTAAATTATGCCGGTTCAAAACACGGTACGGCATATTTGGATGATTTTGAAAACAGCCAATCCGATATCGACCTTAAAAGCGCTATAGCCTGGCAGATCTCAGGCACCCCGCAGCTTTTCCCCGAGTCGCAGCGGTTCAACGATTTGAGCTACGGTTATAACCGTGCCCGCCTGGCCTTTTATAATATCGACCCCATATTTTATACATCCAATACTGTACCTGTTTCACGAAATGAGCTATCAAAGCCATACGTGCGCGAAGTATTACAAACAGAGGTTTTCCCATACCAGCAATCCGTAACCGGCGAACCATTGCTGTTGCCTACATTAGACCTCGCGTTTTACCCAATGGTGCGCGGCCCTTACAACTATGTAACCAACGGCTTAAACACCGATGGTACGCTGCAAAACCCTGGTGGTAAATGGGGGGGGATATTCCGTTCCATTTCAACCAGCAATTTTGAAGACCTCAACATTGGTTACATTGAATTCTGGGTGCTCGATCCTTTCATCGGCAAACCAAATTCAACCGGTGGCGACTTGTATTTTAACCTCGGCAGTATATCCGAAGATATATTAAAAGACGGCCGCAAAAGTATTGAGAACGGCCTGCCCATCAACGGCGATTACAGCACCGTCGACACCACAGCCTGGGGCCGCGTAGCCAAATTACAGCCCGTGGTTAACGCTTTTGATAACGATCCCGGGTCACGGTCATTACAGGATGTTGGTTTAGATGGGCTGAACGATGCCGATGAACGTATAAAATTTGGCAGCCAGGTGCAGGCGGTAAAAAGGATAGTAAGCCCGGCTGCAGGCAACGCCTACGCCGCCGACCCTTCATCCGATGATTATCAATACTACCGCGGCGGCGCGCTCGACCAGGCAGGGGCGGGGATATTGGACCGCTACGCCAAATACAACGGCACCGAAGGCAACTCGCCAACATCCGATCAGTCGGTAGCGCTCACGGGCCAGCAAACATCCGCGGCAACTTCCCTCCCCGATGCGGAGGACATCGACCACGACAACAACATGAGCACCGATGATGAGTATTTTGAATACAAGGTATCCATGCGCCCTAAGGATTTGGTTATAGGCCAGAATTATTTGAACGATAAAGTTACCTCGACCGTAAAGCTGGCAAACGGTACAACCCAAACCTTTACCTGGTACCAGTTCCGTATCCCCATCAACGATCCTAATAAAATAGCCGTAGGCGGTATACAGGATTTCAAATCCATTCGCTTTATGCGTATGTATATGACCCACTTTGTGGATACCTCCGTGCTGCGTTTCGCTACCCTGCAACTGGTGCGCAGCGATTGGCGCGCATATGATTCTGATAACAACCCGGCCAACATCATAGCCGACCCGGCCATAGTAAACCCCGTTGAAGACAACTCAACCCTGGTTGTGGGTACTGTAAATATCGAGGAGAATGGTAACCGCCAGCCAATACCATATGTAGTGCCGCCGGGCATACAGCGCCAAACCAATTACAGCGGCATAAATGCCAATACCAAATTAAATGAGCAATCGCTGTCGTTAACGGTGAACAACCTTACCGATGGCTATTCGCAAACCGCGTTCAAAACCTTTAATAATGATCTCCGCAATTATAAGCATCTGCAAATGTTTATCCACGCCGAGGCCGTTCCCAGCGAACAATTAAGGGATAACGACATCAGCGCCTTTATGCGTTTGGGTATTGACTACGTAAATAATTATTACGAGTACGAGATACCACTGAAAGTAACACAGCCCGGCAGCAGCGCCCCCAACTCTGTATGGCCCGCCGCTAACCAGGTCGACCTGGAGCTTTCGTTACTTACCAACGCTAAACTGGCCCGCGATGCTGCCAAATACAAAGGGCAGCCCTGGCCGCTTACCGTGCCTTATACGGTTACGATCGGCGGTGCAAAAATCACCATTATGGGCCAGCCCGATCTTAGCCGCTTAACAACCATTATGCTGGGCGTGCGCAACCCTTATAAAGGTAATTCGCCGCAAACTGATGACGGCTTAACCAAATCGGGTATTGTTTGGTTTGATGAGCTGCGCCTTACTGATATTAATGAACGCGATGGCTGGGCCGCTATTGCTAAGGCCGATGTAAAACTGGCCGACTTTGCCGATATTACCCTGTCGGGAAGTAAGCAAACCGCCGGTTTTGGCACGCTTGATTCAAAAATTGGCGATCGTTCACTGGATGATGCTCAATCTTACAACGTATCGGCAAACGTGGAACTTGGCAAGTTCTTCCCTGCAAAAAGCGGGGTGCATATCCCAACTTATGTAAATGTATCTAAACAGGTAAGCACCCCTTTGTATGACCCAGCCCAGCCCGATGTATTATTAAAGCAAACCCTGAATAATGCCACCAGCCAACGACAGAGGGATTCTATAAAAAATGCGTCGGAAGATTACACCCAGCGCAAGAGCATAAACTTCACAAATGTGCATATTGATAAAACCGATACCAAAGCGCCGGTGCACGTTTGGGACATATCAAACTTTAATGCCACTTATGCTTATACCGATTATGAGCACCACGATTTTAACACGCAGATAGATTTTGAAAAGACCTACAGGCTGCAGTTAGCTTATAATTACAGTAATAAGCCGAGCTATTTTAGTCCGTTTGAAAAAATAGTGAAGAACCATTTGTTGGATATATTTAAGGATATAAACATCAGCCTGGCACCTACGCGGTTAAATTTTAGTATCGATTTTAACAGGTTCGACTCACAAACCACCCCGCGTAATAACGACCCTGCCGATATTGTACCAATACCAACAACGTATAATAACACCTTTACCATTACCCGCATATTTGGCATAGGGTGGAACCTTACAAAATCATTAACGCTGAACTTTGATGCCACAAATTTGGCCACTGTGGATGAACCGCAGGGGCCTTTAAGCGGGTTAAACCGCGATACGCTGTATAATAACCTGGCTAAACTTGGGCGTACCACAAACTATAACCACACCATTCAGTTAGCTTACGCAGTACCATTCAATAAAATCCCATACCTCGACTGGATAAGCGCCAATACCAGCTACAGCGCGCACTTTAACTGGCTGGCTGAACCGGGTTTCTCTATTAATGACCCGCAGTTTGATGTGGGTAATAGTATCCAGAACTCGCGCACCATTATGGTGAACCCGACATTGAATTTTATAACGCTTTACAATAAGTTCGGGTTCCTTAAAAAAGCTACCAAACCCGATGCGCCGGCCAGTTTTGGGAACGTATTGATAGGCCTGTTAACCAGTATAAAAAGCTTAACGGCAACTTTTACCCGTACCGAAGGCACATTTTTGCCGGGATACCTGCCACAGTCAACCATATTTGGCGAAGACCCTGCATACAATTCGCCGGGTATAGGCTTCCTGTTAGGCAGCCAAACAGACCTGCGGCAAAAAGCGGTTCTTAATGGCTGGATCTCAAGCGATACCCTGCAAAATCAGCCCTACGTAAAAACGTATACCCAGGACATGCATTTTAGTGGCACACTGGAGCCATTTAAAGGCATGCGTATTATATTAACGGCTTTTAAAACGCAGGATCATACTTATCAAACTAATTTTAAATACCTGGCCGATGCCAATAGTTTTGAAAACCTTTCGCCTACAACCACTGGCGACTACAGCATGTCGTTCATAACCATTGGTACCGCTTTCTCAAAAATAAGTGGCATAAACAATACATCGGCCACCTATAATAACTTCTTGAACGACCGTGATGTGATTTCCCAGCGCCTGGGCAAACTCAATCCAAATTCTACAGGTGTTGCAGGCGGTTTTGCAGATGGTTACGGACCTAACTCGCAAAATGTGCAGGTACCAGCCTTCATAGCGGCATACACCGGTAAAAATCCATCTACAGTAAGCCTTAATCAATTCCCCGAAATACCTTTGCCCAACTGGCAAATAACTTACGGGGGCTTAAGCAAAATACCGTTCTTCAGCGATATTTTCGATTCATTCGATCTGAAGCATTCCTATTCCTCAACCTATAACGTTGGGGGTTATTCAACGCTGCTGCAATACACGGCCGATGCCAATGGGAATACAACCGCGCGCGATATTAATAACGACTTTTTACCCTTGTACCAGTTTTCGCAGATCACCATTTTTGAGCAGTTCGCGCCATTATTAGGTGTCGATATGCGTTTCAAAAACAACGTTACCACCAGCGTGTCATATGCGCAAAGCAGGGCATTGAGCCTAAGTTTGCTCAACAGCCAGTTGGCACAGCAAAATGAGGACGATGTGATTTTTAGCTTTGGTTACAAAGCTAAAAACTTCAGGTTCCCGTTTGGTTTGTTTAATAATTTGATATTGAAGAACGACCTTACTTTTAACCTGGCATTTGCCCTGCGCAACACCAAAACATTAATTTATCAGCCGGATGTTACCGCAGCTCAGCTATCATCAGGTGCCGACAACATTACCTACCGCCCCGAAATTGATTATAATCTCAGCACACGCTTTACCATGAGTATGTTTTATGATGCCAACATCACCAAACCATATACCTCACAAAGCTTCAATACCTCGTTCACTACGTTTGGGTTTAACTTGAAATTGTTGCTGCAGTAATACATTTTTTCGTCATTCTGAGTAATAAAATTGAGACTCAACTCTGAAGGGAAAATGACAACCGGCCCAGTGATGACATGCCGCCATCGTTTTGGCTAAAGCCCATTTTTGTTATTTATATTATCCGTTGGCTGAAGCCAACGGCAATCGGAAGAGTTAAAATATTGCCGTCCCATTTATGGGACGGAACAAAAAACAAAGGAAAGGCTTTAGCCAAAAAAACTATGTCATTCTGAGCGATCGCAAAGAATCTTTACGGCAGACAGGTGAGCGACATGCAAATCATAAGATGTTCGTTTTCTTAAGCAAGACAAAAAGAGGATTTTATCTGCACATTATTTCCCCTTCTCCAACTCTTTTTCCCTTTTCTTCTCCGCCCTTCGCAGCTTTCTCGCCGCCCGCTTCTTTAGCCTGTTCTGTTTGTTTATCTCGTGCTGCGTCAACTGCTCTTTGGTGGCCTGCATTTTTTTATCATCAAGCCCTGCCGATGGTTTTATTCCAGCAAGCAATGTGTGCCATATCGTTTTAAAAAACGGCGAATTCTTTGGCCTTACATATTTTACCGTGAATGTCCTCGGCACAGCTCCCGGCTTATCAGGGTTGTCATGTTTAATAATAAATATGTTCGCGTATAACGATTCTACCAGTTTGCCCTTGAAACCGTTCATATTGGTATCGGGCGATAGTAGTTTTACTTTAAGATTATTATAAAAAAGTGCTATCCTGCCTTTCGATATTTTGCTATCCTCATGTACGTCAAAATCAAATTTTTGTAATACGCCCGATTGTATCTTTACCATAGCAAATGGCATGGTGGCAGGGTTTAGAGCTTGCAATTCCAACTGACCAAGGGTGCCTTTATAACTAAAGGCCGAGTTTTTATCGGTAAGATTGAATACAAATTGTGTGTTTAGCTTACCACTACCCATAAAATACGAGGTTATTTTTGCGATACAGATATTGTTTTTTGCCAGTGCATCCTTATTATTAGTTACATTCAAAAACACAGCGCTGGTGTTGTTAAATTGTATGGTGCCTGTTTGATACGATTTTTTATTGTATTCGCTATAAGCGATATTGAAGTGGCTTATCAGTATGCTGTCTATCCGCAGGTCGGTACCTAATTGGCTAAGGCGCACGGTCGGAAAGCTGTTTATTTTATCTATTTCCGGGCGATTAACCTTATTAGGGTTATTGAACAGGGCCAGGTGGCCGCCCTTAATGGTTAACTTTGATGTGCTGAATGTGCGGTATTTGTGGTAACTCAGGTAGTCAAAATGATCCAGTTGCAGCGAATCAAGCGTAACGGTAAACCTGTCTTTCTTGCTTTTGTCAAAAAAACTGTCGGCATTAACAGGTGTAAACGTCAATCCCTCAGCATTAACGGTTGAAGCACGGGTTGATAGCTTTAAATGATTAACCTTATAGTTATATAAACCATTCGGTGTTTTGCCTTTATAATTATTCAGTTCGGCTACAATGTCCTTGCAATACAGTAACCTTGATCTGTCGGTTTGCGTGGCCGAGTCTATCAGCAGGTCGCTGGCGCTCAAATTCATTTCCTTTAGTTCAGAAATAGCTACCTTGTTACCCGAATAATCTTTGTACCGCAACTGTACATCATTCAAATATATTTGCCCTATATGCACCGAATGCAGGCTTTTCGACATTTTTTGCCATACTGTGCGGTTGTCCTTAATTACCGTATCTTTCGTATGGTTTAACTGGTAGCTGTCGTCCAGTTCGGGTTCGCTTAGTATAACCTGCCCAATATTAAGTTTATGCTTAAAATAAAGGGTAAACGGGTGTATATGGTCAAGTACCAGTTTTTTTACATGCAGCGTAACCAGGTTATTGGGCGCAAGGTGTTGTTTTACCCGGCGTTTATAAACCTCGCTATCGGGTATGAGGGTAATGTTATAAAAAATTATTTTGCCACGTAATACGTGCAGTTCGGCATCACTAAAATCGGCGCGGTATAAACTGTCGCTGCTCTCCAGCACTACGCTCCGCACTTTTTTGGCCAATATCGGCGACCAGTAATGGTTTACCAGTAAAGCCAATATCAAAATAATGGCTGTTAACCCAATAATAATGCCCGCCCCTATTTTATGATGTTTCTTAATTACAATTTTGCGCGCCATTATTTAGTTTTAGTTGTATCAGCCTGCATACGGGCTTGTTTCCTTGCTGCCCGCTTTGCTTTCCGTTCTTCCTTTTTTTGTTTCCGTTCTTCTTTAACCTGCTTAATTTTATCAAGCAGGTTATTCACCTTTATTATTGCTTTATTAACCGTACTCTCTGTTTTTTTGTCGTAGCCCACGCTTGGTTTTAATCCGTCAAGCAAAGCCTTATACAAAAAACTAAAAAATGATACCGATGGTTCACGCTTCAGGTCAATGGGCCCGGGCCTAAAGTTACCTTTCTTGTCCGGGTTATCCTTTTCAATTATCAGCGTATTCGCCAGTTTCGATATAAATCCCTGCGTTTGCAGCCCCGCCTTTCCTTCTACCTTTTTTAGCAGTTGAATGTTTAGATTTTTATAATAAAATTCCAGTTGACCTTTGCCATTATAATTACTGGCGTTAACACTGAAATGAAGCTTATCAATATCGGCAGACTGTACATGCACCAGCGCCAGCGGCCTAACCAGTTTATCAAGTTCGCGCCCATCAAGTTCGCCCAGGGTGCCATTGTAATTAAATGCCCCGGTTTTCGATAGCAAATTAAACTTAAAATTCACATTAAGATCAGCAGCGTCCATAAACCGCGAATAAATATGGGCCACCATATAAGGGTTCCTTCTTTTCGCGGCAGCATCATTGGTAACGTTTAAAATAGTGCCGTAAGTATTATTAAAGGTGATGACTCCCGCGTAGCCCGATGTTGCGTCCTTTTCTGTATAACTTATCAAAGTATTTTTAATGTTGATCTTTTTCAGGTGCATATCCAGCGCCACCTTTTGCAAAGCCTGCTGGGGGTCTTTCCCTATTTTTATTGATTTCGCGCCTTTGAACGAGTTATCGTTATATATTTTTACCGAAGCGTTTGCCAAACTAAGTGTTCCAGCGTACAATTTCTGGTTGCGCAAAAATCGTTGCAGGTCAATATCATTAATATCTATCCGCTTAAAATTAAGGTTATAAATATCGCCGGGCTCGCCGCTTGCTTTATAAAAAGCAGCGTAAGTGTACCGCGGGACGAATGATACCTTGTTAAGCGAGATCATCCGTTTGGCAGTTGAAAAATAGATCTGTTTTACTTCCGCCTTATATAAACTATCGGGCGTAAAAATTTTATAATCATCAATTTTTATATCGATGCCTTTAGTATAGTAAAAACGACTGGTATCCCTACCCGAAAGTGAATCGATCACCACATCCGATATATCAATGTTCAGATGTTTCAGCGCCGTATGCTTTTCAACCGCGTTGCTTTTATTTATATAATTCAGGCTAATGTCTTTCAGCGAAATGGAATCGATATGCAGTTGCTTGAATGTGCTTTTGATCATTTCATACGGGGTTTTACTCTTACCCACTTTAACCGTATCATTATAATCAAAACGCTGGTTCACAACAGTAAGGCTGGGTTTTTCAATTGATATATTGCTGATATTAAGTATTTTCTCCTTGTAGGCCTTCATTGCGCCTAAATTGCTGATGCTTAGTTTTTTTACGCTCAGAGTGAACAAGTTATCGGGCGCTTTTTTTAGCGCTACCAGCTTTTCATAAACCGCTGTATCAGGTATCAGTTTAAAATCTTTAAGCGTAGCATTCCCCGAAGCGATATCCAAATCAAAATCCGAATAATCAATATGGTACAAACTATCGGTTGATTTTAATACCAATTCTTTCAACTCCGCCTGTAATATGGGTTTCCAGCGGTTCTCAGCCAAATATTTGTTATAAAAATAGTAACCTGCTCCGCCAATGAGCAGCAGTGTGATTATCAATACAAAGGGCCATACGCGTATCGACCTTTTATGGCGTGAGCCCTTTTTTTCCATAAGTGATGTTATGTAATATACGGTATAACAACTAAATATAGATTTTGTTAAAGCCATGACAATATGTCACGCTATAATTGAAAATTTATGTATTTTTGCAAGCTAATTTCTGAAATACACAATGGATCTATTAATCCCGGACAAAACACATGATGAAAGCAGGCAGGGTGAGGCATTACTGTTAAACCCGGTAGCCGGTAAAAATAATGGCCGTAAGCTTTATATTGAAAGCTATGGTTGCGCCATGAATTTTTCCGACAGTGAGATAGTAGCATCCATCTTAACCGAAAGCGGTTTTGAAACAACCGCCGACTTTACGGTTGCCGATGTGGTATTAATAAACACCTGCTCCATCCGCGAGAATGCCGAACAGCGTGTGCGCCATCGCCTAAAGGAATTTACTGTAGCCAAAGTTAAAAACCCCGGCATGGTAGTTGGCGTACTGGGCTGCATGGCCGAGCGCTTAAAATCTAAATTTTTAGAAGAAGAAAAGCTGGTCGACGTAGTAGTGGGCCCCGATGCCTATCGCGACCTGCCCGGTTTAATTGATAAGGTTGACGACGGCCAGCGCGCCGTAAACGTACTGTTATCCCGTGAGGAAACTTACGCCGATATTAATCCGGTACGTTTAAACAGCAATGGCATAAACGCCTTCGTATCCATCATGCGTGGCTGCGATAATATGTGTTCATTCTGCGTAGTGCCCTTCACCCGTGGACGTGAACGCAGCCGGGAGCCATTATCAATAGTGGCAGAATGTACAGCCTTGTTTAATAGCGGCTATCGCGAAGTAACTTTGTTAGGCCAGAATGTCGACAGCTACAAATGGAGTGCGGAAACTGAGAAAGTTAAAGCAGAAAGCCCAAAGCCAGTATTGGGCATGGACCTGCTCGACAAGATATTGGAATCAGGAGAAGACGTTAGCGGTGTTAACCCGGTTGACCATAACAAAGAAGGCGTATCATTTGCGCAATTACTGGAAATGGTAGCGCTGATAAGCCCCGAACTCCGCGTCCGCTTCTCTACCTCGCATCCAAAAGATATTACCGACGATGTGCTTTATGCTATTGCCAAATACGACAATATTTGCAACTACATCCACTTGCCGATACAATCAGGCAACAGTCGGGTGCTGAAACTGATGAACCGTACTTACGACCGTGAGTGGTATATGAACCGGGTAGAAGCAATCAACCGCATCATACCCAATTGCGCCATATCAACCGATGTAATAACCGGTTTCTGCACCGAAACCGAAGAAGAACACCAGGAAACGCTAAGCATGATGGACCATGTGCAGTTTTATTTTGCCTACATGTTCATGTATTCCGAGCGCCCCGGCACTTTAGCCGCCAAGCGTTACGCCGATGATATACCCGACGAAGTAAAACGCCGCCGCCTGCAGGAAGTAGTAGCCAAACAACAACAGCATTCGCACGAGCGACTGAAGGCATTGGTAGGCACCACGCAAAAAGTACTGATTGAAGGTTTCTCCAAAAAATCAAACAACGACTACGCTGGCCGCAGCGACCAAAACACCGTAGTAGTTTTCCCGGTAGGAGATAGTTACAAACCGGGGCAATATGTTAACGTGCACATAGAGCGTTGCACAACTGCCACCCTTATTGGTGCAGTAATTAATTAGAATCAAGAATCAAGATGCAAGAATCAAGAAGTAATTAAAAAGTATGACTGCTATGAAGCATAATTTTAAGAGCTTAAAGGTTTGGCAAAAGTCAATGGATTTGACTGATTTGATTTTTGACTATTCTAAAGAATTGCCGGTAAATGAACGGTATAATTTAATTGATCAAATAAATAGGTGCTCTTGCTCTATTGCGTCGAATATTGCTGAAGGATCGGGGAAAAGAACAAAGATCCATTTCGCCGAATTCTTATCCACAGCACTTTCGTCAGTATATGAATTAGAGACACAGTTGTTAATATGTGAACGCAGAAATTATGGTTTTGCTAATAAGTTAAAAGAGTGTTTAGAATTAGTAACAGAAATACAAAAAATGATTTTTTCATTCAGAGAATATATTCTCAGTAATGATGAAGTCCTTTCTTGATTCTTGATTCTTGGCTCTTGATTCTAAAAAACATGGATATACAAGATATAAAACAACGCTTCGGCATCATCGGCAATTCGCCGTTGCTTAACCGGGCTATAAATATAGCTAACCAGGTTGCGCCTACCGATATTTCGGTATTGATTACGGGCGAAAGTGGTAGTGGTAAAGAAGTATTTTCGCACATCATCCACCAGATGAGCCCGCGCAAGCATGGCCCGTTCATTGCGGTTAACTGCGGCGCTATACCCGAAGGTACCATTGATTCCGAACTATTCGGCCACGAAAAAGGTGCCTATACCGGTGCAGTCGGCGAACGTAAAGGCTACTTTGAAACCGTTAACGGCGGTACAATATTTTTAGATGAAATTGCAGAAATGCCCCTCGGTACACAGGCACGTTTACTCCGTGTGCTTGAATCGGGCCAATATATAAAGGTGGGTTCATCAAAGGTTGAAAAAACAAACGTGCGTGTTATCGCCGCTACCAATGTTGATGTTTACGATGCGGTAAAGAACGGCCGTTTCCGCGAAGATTTATACTATCGCTTAAACACTGTTCCCTTGCGCATCCCGCCTTTACGCGACAGGAAGGAAGACATTTACCTGCTATTCCGTAAGTTTACCTCTGATTTTACCGATAAATACCGCACACCGCCCATCCAGCTTGATGATGAGGCGCAGCAGATATTGATCAATTATTCGTGGCCCGGCAACATTCGCCAGTTAAAAAACATGGCCGAGCAACTGGCCGTGCTAGAGACCGACCGTGTGATTACCGGCCCAACCCTGCTTACCTATATCCCGAATGAAACCGGGAAGAACCTGCCCATGCGTATCGAAAACCAGGGCAAGGAAGATCTGTCCGAACGCGATATATTATACAAGGTATTGTTTGATATGAAGCGCGACATGATCGAGCTTAAAAAACTGGTAGCAGATATTGTGGAGCATGGAGGTGTATCGCCAAATTTTGCCAATAATCCGCAGGTCATAAATCAGCTTTATCGCGATATTGAGCTGCCTGGAAACCCCGAGCCACAATTTACCTTACAACAGCCCGTTAATAACTCAAATATGGCCGAGCCATATAGCATAACGCACAATGCCGAAGAAGTGGAAGAATCGCTTTCATTAATTGAAAAAGAATCCGACCTTATCCGCAAAGCGTTGAAAAAGCATAAGGGCAAACGCAAGCTTGCAGCAAATGAACTGGGAATATCAGAAAGAACATTATACAGGAAGATAAAAGAGTTAGATTTATAGCATCAAAAAATGAAGAAAGCATTCCTGGTTAGTACTTTAATTTGCGCCCTGGTTTTAATTACCGTCCCGTCGTGTAAAATATCACTCAACGGTGCCTCAACAGCAGGGTTAAAAACTATTAATATAGGCTATTTTGAAAATGATGCACCCCTGGTAATAGCAACGCTTAGTCAGGATTTTACCGAAGCGTTAAAGGCACGGATACGCTCGCAAACAAGCCTCAGCATAGTGCGTACCGAGGAATGCGATGCCAGTATGACGGGTACTATTACCGGCTATAGCATTGCGCCGGTATCAATACAGGCTACAAATTCAAATACCGCACCCATAGCAAGTGCTTCGGCCTTAACCATTACAGTGCAGGTAAAATACACGGTTAACTCAAAGGATGCTGATAAGAAGAACAGTTTTGAACAGTCGTTCAGCGAATCGCAAAATTTCACCGGCGACCCGGCATCGCAGCAAAATACGCTTATCCCGGCTATCATAAAACAGTTAACCGACGATATTTTTAACAAAGCCTTTGCAAATTGGTAAGCAATTCGTAGTTTCAACCCAACGTGGAGCAGCAACTGAACAACAGCAATACCAGCCTTTTATGGGATTTATTGGCCAATCCGGCCGATAAAAATGCCTCGCATACGCCTAATTTGCAGCAGCTTATTGCACAGTTTCCGCAAAGCGGCATTTTACATGCACTATTAACCTGTACTACCGATGGCCAGAATTTACAGCAGGCCGCGGTTTATTATGACCCGAAAGTTTTATATAAACTAAATAAAGATCCCGAAACACTGCCCATTGTAAATGGCGCGCAGATCATCCAGCCTGAAAATCTAATATCAGGCGCTTATTTTCATTCAGAAGAAAGTAACGATGAATTATTGATAGCACCCTGGACAGACGGTTTTGAACGGACACTCCCCGGCCCTGATGCCGAAGAAGCGGCGCCCGAAGAACTACCGCCGCTGGTTGCAGACCCCGGTTATGGAACTGAACATCCGGAAGCTACCAATTCATTGATTGAGGATCCGAATACACCCGGTTCCACTCCTGTAAAGACGCAACATCTTGAGTCTCCTGTGGAAGTTTCAACCAACGACGAAAACATTATTGAGCAGGTTATAAATTTAGATGAAGAGCCTGAGGTAATACATCAGATCGATGATGAGATATACGATGAAATTGTAGGTATTGATGATATAAACGTTAACAGAAAGAATGCGGTACCTGAAATAAATATTGAATCGGCAGAAAAAGAATATGTTGATGAAAATGAGCAGGAGGATGCCAATACCTTCGGTCAAAAAGATGAAGCTGTATTTAATCAGCGTAAGGTCGACCTGAACGATGAGGCCGAAATGCTGATATTAAATAATATTGCCGCTACAGATTTCTTCGCGTTTGACGATGCAATGGGCGAAAAGAAAAAAGCGGCTGATGTTAATGAAAGCCCCGCTCTCCCCTTAGAGACGCAATACGTTGCGTCTCCGGAGGATATTCAAGGCGCCGCCCCTGACAATGCAGATAAGGATACCAGCAACCTGTCGAAATACAACGACGAAAAAATGCCCTACAGCTTTATGTGGTGGCTTGATAAAACACGTAAGGAGCACGCCGGCGTTTACCAACCCTTTGTTGATTTTAAACCAGATGGGCCAAAAAAAGAAAAAACATCAGGGGCCGATGAATTGCAGCAGCAGTATTACGAAAACATTTTTCACCTCACCTCGGTAGAAGAACTGGAACGCAGCACCGGCAACAAACCCTTTGAATTTGGCACTAAAAACCGCGAAGATGCCATTATTGAACGCTTTATACAGGAAGTGCCCCAGATAAAGCCACAAAGCGGCGATAAGATAGATAATGAGAACAAGGCCCGGAAAAGTTCGGAAGACCGGGACGAACTGGTAACCGAAACCCTGGCCCAGATATATACCGACCAAATGCTATATCCAAAGGCTATAGCTGCTTATAAAAAATTGATGTTGAAATTCCCGGAAAAAAGCCGTTACTTTGCGAGCCAAATTGAAGAGTTAGAAAAAAGAACAAATTAACATATAAAAGAAATGTATTTAGTTGTATTGATAATCATTATTATAGTGTGTGTGCTGTTAGGCTTTATTGTATTGATACAAAACCCTAAAGGCGGAGGTTTATCATCAAATTTTTCAAGCTCATCGCAATTAATGGGCGTACAAAAAACAGGCGATTTCCTTGAAAAAGGTACCTGGATATTGGCCATTGGCTTAATGGTATTATCTATGGCCACAAACGTAATTATGAAAACCGGCGGCACCCAGGCAACAACCTCGGCACAGCATGAAGCTAACCAAAAGGCTTCAAAGCCAACTAACCCGGCATCATCAGCATCGCCGTTTGGTAATGCTGCACCTGCAGGCGGTGCGCAGCAGCAGCCAACTACACCGGCTCCGGCAACCCCTAAAAAATAAGGAGCCCCTTAAAATATTAAAAAAGGCCTCGTTTAATAGCGGGGCCTTTTTTGGCTAAAATAGTTACTGACATCATGGCATCTGCACGTTAAGATTTCGTTAACAATAAATCAGTAACAAAAACCTAATCTGACAATAAAACAGTTTGTATGCCAATGTGAGAAATTGCGGCGGCTTGGCACAATTGATGTGCAAAATAGGGAGTAAATAAAATTTTATAAAATTTAAATTCAAGAAGTATAACTATGTCATTAAACATCAAACCTATCGGCGACAGGGTAGTAGTAGAAGCCGCCCCTGCCGAAGAGAAAACCGCTTCAGGTATCATTATTCCTGATACTGCTAAAGAAAAACCTCAACGCGGAACCATCGTTGCTGTTGGCGAAGGCAAAAAAGACGAACCTTTAACTGTTAAGGCCGGCGATCAGGTTTTATATGGCAAGTATGCCGGTACGGAGATCACCTACGAAGGCAAGGAGTATTTAATCATGCGCGAATCTGATATTTACGCGGTTCTGTAATCAATTATTGAATTATTGAGGGATTGAATTATTGAATCAATCATCCCGGTAATTTTATTAAAAAAATCTAAATTAACGAACGACTTATTGAATGCTGACTTAACAAATCAATAATTCAGTAATTCAATAAATCAAAAATTAAAAAAACATGGCAAAACAAGTTAAATACAATGTGGAAGCACGCGACGCCTTAAAACGCGGTGTTGATATTTTAGCCAACGCGGTTAAAGTAACCTTAGGCCCTAAAGGCAGGAACGTAATTATTGACAAAAAATTCGGTTCACCATCAATCACTAAAGACGGTGTAACTGTAGCTAAAGAGATCGAACTAAAAGATGCTTTAGAAAACATGGGCGCCCAAATGGTGAAAGAAGTTGCATCAAAAACTGCTGATATTGCAGGTGATGGTACTACTACTGCTACTGTTTTAGCACAAGCCATTGTAACTGCAGGTATTAAAAACGTAGCTGCAGGCGCTAACCCGATGGATCTGAAACGCGGTATTGATAAAGCTGTTGCTGCCGTTGTTGAGAACCTGAAAACTCAGTCACAAACTGTAGGCGAAGACAACAATAAGATCAAACAAGTAGCTTCAATTTCAGCTAATAACGATGAGATCATCGGTTCATTAATTGCTGAAGCTATGGGCAAAGTTGGTAAAGATGGTGTAATTACCGTTGAAGAAGCAAAAGGTACTGAAACCGAAGTTAAAACTGTTGAAGGTATGCAGTTCGACCGTGGTTACCTTTCTCCATACTTCGTAACCAATGCTGATAAAATGGAAGTAGAGCTGGAAAATCCTTACATCCTTATCTACGACAAAAAAATATCTTCAATGAAGGAATTACTTCCTATCCTTGAAAAACAAGTACAAACCGGCAAACCACTTTTAATTATTGCTGAAGACCTTGACGGTGAAGCATTAGCTACCCTGGTGGTTAACAAGATCCGTGGCTCGCTAAAAGTTGCAGCTGTTAAAGCCCCTGGTTTCGGCGATCGCCGTAAAGCGATGCTGGAAGATATCGCTATCCTTACAGGTGGTACTGTAATTTCTGAAGAAAGAGGTTACAAATTAGAAAATGCCGATTTAACCTACTTAGGTACTGCTGAAAAGATAGTTGTTGATAAAGACAATACTACTGTAATTAACGGTGCAGGTAAATCAGAAGAGATCAAAGCCCGTGTTGGCCAGATCAAATCGCAGATAGATACTACTACATCTGAATACGATAAAGAAAAATTACAGGAGCGTTTAGCCAAATTATCGGGCGGTGTTGCCGTACTTTACGTAGGTGCCGCTACCGAGGTTGAAATGAAGGAAAAGAAAGACCGTGTTGACGACGCTTTACACGCGACCCGTGCCGCTGTTGAAGAAGGCATAGTTGCAGGGGGTGGTGTTGCTTTCATCCGCGCTGTTGAAGCTTTGGTTAACCTTAAAGGTGATAACGAAGACGAGAACACTGGTATCCAGATCATCCGTCGCGCTATTGAAGAGCCATTGCGCCAGATATGCGAAAATGCAGGTATCGAAGGTTCGATCGTTGTGCAAAAAGTTAAAGAAGGCAAAGCCGACTTTGGTTACAATGCACGTACCGATAAATATGAGAACCTTATCGGCGCAGGCGTTATCGACCCTACTAAAGTGGGCCGCGTAGCTTTGGAAAACGCAGCTTCAATTGCAGCTATGTTATTAACAACAGAAGTTGTATTAGCCGACGAGCCGGAAGATGAAAAACCTGGCATGCCACCAATGGGCGGCGGCGGTATGGGCGGTATGATGTAATCAGCCCCATCCAAACCCTCCCCGGCAGGTAGGGCTTTAAAATAAAAACTTGAAAACGCCTGATAGCAAAACTATCAGGCGTTTATTTTTTAAAGTCTCCCCTACCGGGGGAGATTTAGAGAGGGCGTGTATGTTTTAGCATACAAGGGTTTTTTCTTTGCTACACTAATTAAGTCATTACAATGTAAGCGGATGGTCATTAGTTAATCAAATGATTGATTAACTAATGAAAAGCCTGGTTTTGTGTGTAAATTTGAATAACATTTCTGATACAACAGATTTCAGGCATGGCATTTGAATAAAACACAACAATGAAACATCTGCAAACAAAAACAAGGCATTTCCAATCAACAATGGTTGAGTGGTTATTTTTTAAAGGCCCCGAGCTTTTTATATCCATCTACGGCAAATAATAATTTCTTCTTAACTTCGCCCCATATTTATGGAGCTAACGAAGTTTTATCATCAGGCGTACGATTGGATCTACACAGCCGCGCCTAAATTCCTGATCGGGTTAATCATACTGCTCTTAGGCCTTTGGCTTATAAAAATACTGCGTACGCGCCTGCGTTTGCGCATGAGCCGGAATAAAGTACATTCTTCACTACAGCCCTTTATACTCAGCCTTACTATAACATCATTATATGTTTTGCTCATCATACTGGTGATGAATATTGTTGGCCTTGAAATGACCATATTCACAACCATTATCGGTGGCTTTACCGTTGCAATGGGTTTGGCGCTATCGGGCACATTCCAAAATTTTGCCGGTGGCGTACTTATACTACTATTAAAACCTTTTGAGCTTAACGACAGTATACAAGCGCAGGGACAGGAGGGAACGGTAACGTCCATCCAGATATTTTATACCGTATTAATTACTGCGGATAATAAAACCATAATAATACCTAACGGGAAGTTGTTTAACGAAGTGATAGTTAACGTTACCCGCGAAGGTAAAAGGCGATTGGATTTTGAAGTAAAACTGGCCTATGCTGCCGATATTGATAAGGCTAAACAAATTATGCTCGATGCTATTAAATCAACCGACGGCTTATTATCCAAGCCTGAGCCCCGCGTAGGCCTTATCGGTTTGGAATCTGATTCAATGCGATTTACTATAAATGTTTGGCTGCAACCGGCTAATTATTTAACCGCTAAAATAGCCTTACAGGAAAAAATAATAAAAAATTTAGGTGCAGCAGGTATCAATTTCCCAAAACCGGGTTGATCAGCTTTAATCAATATAAACCAATTATAAATTTACTGATGCCAAGAGAACAGATTTCCGTTTTTGATATGTTTAAGATCGGGATAGGCCCGTCAAGTTCCCATACATTGGGCCCCTGGCGTGCTGCGCAACAATTCTTACAAGTACTGGAACAACAGCAGGCATTGCCGCTGGTTGAAGGTATAAAAATATTATTGTATGGTTCACTTGCAAAAACCGGCAAGGGCCATGGTACCGATATTGCTATATTGCTTGGTCTAAGTGGGGATGACCCGGTAACCTTTGATGTTAATGCCATTGATTCAAAAATAAATTCCATCAAAACCTCGCATAAGTTAGCCCTGGCAGGTGGCGACGAAATAAACTTTGTGTTTGATGACGACCTTTTGTTCCTGTTTAATGAAAGCCTGCCTTATCATCCTAATGCGGTAACCTTTCAGGCATTATTAATGGGCAATAACGCCATATCAGCAACCTATTATTCTATAGGCGGCGGTTTTGTGGTTAAGGATGGTGAACAGGGTCAGCAAAAAAGTGAGGTCGACCTGCCGTTCCCTATTGATACTGCCGGCGACCTGCTGCACTGGTGCATAAAAACCGGCCTCAAAATATCAGAGGTAGTAATGGAAAATGAGCTGGCCTGGCGCACCGAGCAGGAAACAAAAGTAGGGGCGCTGAATATTTTCAGGGTTATAAAGGAATGCGTTTACCGTGGCTGCCATACTAAAGGTAATTTACCCGGCGGCCTCAATGTATCGCGCCGTGCGGCCAGCCTTAACCGCAAATTGATCGGCGAAAATACCTACAATAATTTTGACGAATGGATAACCGCCATTCGCCAAACAGGCAGCGGTTTTAAAAATATATTGGATTGGGTGAGCTGTTTCGCGTTGGCGGTTAATGAAGAGAATGCCTCATTTGGCCGTGTAGTAACCGCGCCCACTAATGGTGCTGCCGGCGTCATACCCGCCGTACTCATGTACTACATTACGTTTTGCGATGGGTACACCGAAGAACAAATACTTAGTTTTATGTATACCGCATCGGAAGTTGGCAGCATATTTAAAAAAGGAGCAACCATATCAGCAGCGATGGGCGGTTGCCAGGCCGAGATAGGCGTATCATCGGCAATGGCAGCGGCGGCGCTTACAGAGTGCTTAGGCGGTACACAACGCCAGGTATTAATGGCGGCAGAGATAGCCATGGAACACCACCTTGGCCTCACCTGCGACCCGATAGGCGGTTTGGTACAGGTGCCCTGCATCGAGCGTAACACCATGGGCGCCATAAAAGCCATCACCGCCTCACAACTGGCACTGCAAAGCAACCCCGAAAATGCTAAAGTAAGTTTGGATGCCGTAGTAAAAACCATGTGGCAAACCGCGCAGGACATGAACTCTAAATATAAAGAAACATCCGACGGCGGCCTGGCAATAAATATACCGATAAGCTTGCCTGAATGTTAGTGTTTCCTTAACCGATTCGCTACCATTGGGCCTAATTGGTTTATCCATAAAGTATACATTTTACCAGAGGGGTGCAAGCCATCATCCGCTACCAAACTTAAGTCAGTAGCCGCCTCACGTGATATGCCGGTTATATTGAGATAATTAACACCTGCATTCAGGCTTTCCTGTTTATTTATGGCATTAAATTGGTCAATTTCCGGGCTTATAAAACTTTGCCTGCTTTTTCCAAAGGGAGTCACCCCATAATCAGGTATCGATAGCACAAAAACCCTGGTGCTGTCGCCTCCGGCAAAATTTATGGCTGTATGCAGTAGGTGGATAAAGTTAGCGCGGTAATGCTCCTGTGTTAATCCGTCATACTGGTCATTTACGCCTATTAATAAAGTAACAATATCATATTTGTTATTGGCGATGCTGCTTCCTGCTATCCCAGCTATCAGGTCGTCAGTCGTCCATCCTGTCACAGCAATTATAATAGGATCAGGAACATGGAAACCACTGCGGATCAAAAAATTGGTTAGCTGTACAGGATAAGAATCATCCGGCGATACGGATTGGCCAATAGTATATGAATCGCCCAAAGCCAGGTAACGATGTGTGCCGGTATCGGGAAGGGCGACCATTTGAGGCCCGGAGTGATTGTTTTCGGCTTTTTTGCATCCGGCAAACATTACCATACCTATCAATAACAGCTGTAATGTTTTCATACCATCGGAGTTATTTTTTGCCCAGGCGTGACTCAACCATCGGCAAAAGTTTCAAAATCCATTGCGTATACATTTTGCCGGAAGGATGCAACCCATCAGGCGCTATTAAGCTTAGGTCGCTGGCAGCCTCACGCGATATGTCCGTAATATCCAGGTAATTTACTCCGGCATTGCCGCTTTCTTCTCTATTTATCGCATTAAATGCATCAATTTCAGGGCCTATCACAGCATCTTGTCCGCCTGCAAAAGGCGTTACCCCATAATCCGGTATCGATAACACAAATACCCTCGTTTTATCTCCCCCTGCATAGCTTATGGCGGTATTAAGTAATTGTACAAAGTTAATGCGGTAACCGCTTTGGCTGGCCCCCTGGAACTGGTCGTTAACACCTATTAATAAAGTAACAAAGCTGTAAGTATGCGGCAAGGGGGCATGGTTGTTAATAGCTGTTATCAGGTTAAGCGTTGTCCAGCCGGTAACCGCAATGATCTCCGGGTCTTCGGTATTAACATAACCGTCCAGTCTTAATGAATCGGCAAGTTGGTAGGGGAACGATTGTTCCTGCGGCTCAGCCTCGCCAACGGTGTATGAATCGCCTAAAGCTAAATAAGTTATAGTATCGGTATGCATTGGTTTTATAATAACGGTGGTATCCGGCTTTTTAGTGGTAACGGTATGTTTTGCGGGCGTATCTCCTTTTTTAGTGCACCCCGACATGGCCATTAACGAAATTAATATCAATTGTAAAACCCTCATCCTATTATCTCCATATCAAATAATACGGAAATATGGTGTTTAAGGATTTTTTTTACTTCATTAATATCAACTTCGCGGCCCAATTCTTTTTGCATCGATGTTACCGCCTTGTCATCTATCCCGCAGGGAATAATATTTTTAAAATAATCAAGGTCGGTATTTATGTTAAACGCCAGACCGTGCATGGTTACCCATCGGCTGCATCGTACACCCATGGCGCATATCTTTCGCGCGTTCTCGTTATCGGCATCAAACCAAACACCGGTATAACCCGGGTAGCGACCAGCATTTAGCCCGTAATCAGCAAGCGTAAGAATTATAGCCTCCTCCAATGTGCGCAGGTACAGGTGTATGTCGGTAAAAAAGTTGTCAAGGTCCAGTATCGGGTAGCTTACAATTTGGCCGGGCCCATGATAAGTAATATCGCCGCCGCGATTTATAGGGTAGTAGGTTGCATTTTTCTCCTTCAATCCCTGTTCATCAAGTAATAAATGCTCGGGTTTTCCGCTTTTGCCAAGTGTGTAAACATGCGGGTGTTCGCAAAATATAAGGTAATTGGGGGTAATATCTTCAGGTGCTGCTTCGTCCCCATCGTCACTTACCGTAATCGGTTGGCGGTTGCGTATATCTATCTTTTGCTTTACGGTTTGGTCAAAAAATAGCTCCTGTTTTTCCCAGGCCTGCTTGTAATCTATCAATCCCCAATCCTGGAATATTACCTGTTTATTTTTCCTCAAAGTAATTTGTTTTTTAATGGTGATGAAGCTATCATGGGCAATTATTTAGATTAGTATCGGTGCCCCATGATGGTTTCATCAGTATCCCCTTTTACATAACCTACCATATAATCTTCATATTGCAGGTATTCAACTTTATAATTAATATCAACTTCGCCTTTATTTAAACGTGCCTGCAACGTACCCGCCTTTGCAAACCCAAAAGGCTGCAATAAAATATTATCAGCAAATGATACCTCTTTTTGCCCGTAACATTTATAAATAGCTTCCTTGGCACACCAGCAAACATACAAATGCTCAATTTTATGTGCTTCTTCAATAAAATTCATTTCAGCAGGGCGCATAAACTTTTCGGCTATACGTTCTACCTTTTCTTTTACCAGCTCAATATCAATACCAACAGGCGCGTTTCGGCTCAGCATCACCGCTGCATAATCAAACGAATGGCTGAACGATATATGGTAAGGTAAATTAACCAGATAGGGCTTGCCATGCACATCAACCTTGCAATCAATATACTCATCGGTTCGCAACATGGTGCGTAACAATACACGTGTACCCAACCAGTGTAAGTGGCGTTTGCTTTTGCTTATCTTTTCAAAATAAGCTTTCTCGTGGCTGTCGAGTTGGAGTTTATTATACAGTTCGGTTGCTTCTTCCTCTATTTTCCAAAGGGCAAATTCTGTATTATCATCAACCCGGTGCCAGTATGCTATCGCCATAAAAGTAAAATTGCAAAAAGGATGGCAAACTTATGTCAAATAATTATAATTTAGCCATATAACATCCAGTCGAAATGATATTATCAGATAAACGCATCCTTGAGGAAATTGATAAAGGTACCATTATTATTGAACCCTTTAAACGCGAATGTTTAGGCACAAACTCGTACGATGTGCATTTAGGGAAACATCTGGCTACCTACCGCGATAGGGTGCTTGATGCCAAATTACATAACGAGATAGATTATTTTGATATACCCAAAGAGGGGTTTGTTTTACAACCCAACACCTTGTACTTGGGCGTAACGCTGGAATATACGGAAACCCATGCCCATGTGCCTTTTCTTGAAGGCAAATCGAGCACCGGCCGTTTAGGTATTGACATCCACGCTACTGCGGGAAAAGGCGATGTAGGCTTTTGCAATACCTGGACGCTCGAGATATCATGTGCCCAGCCTGTACGCATTTACGCCGGTATGCCTATAGGCCAGTTAATATATTTTGCTGTTGAAGGCGATATTGAAGTAATGTATAACACAAAAGGTAACGCGAAATACAGCAACCCTACCACGCGCCCTGTTGAAAGCATGATGTGGAAAAATAAGTTCTGAAATTTCCTTTATAAGTAAAGCCCAACCTCTAACCAGTAGGGACGGTTTTTTAAAAAGTCTCCCCTACCGGGGGAGATTTAGAGAGGCTTTAGATAACGCCGTTGATATAACAAAAAGCTATTTATTTTTTCCTGAAATTGGACTGTAGTATGATTAAATCCAAGGGAGATAATGGCCGGATTATGCTAATAACAAGTTTTATTCTTATCACCGCGTTCACCGGCCCGGCGATGGGTATGTGCAGAAAATTGCCGCCCAGCTCGATGAGTGGGCATTATAAATACGTATGGCAAAATTTTTAGTCTGAAAACGATATACAGGGCACCTGCATAATATTAATATTTTATGTATTAACATTTTTGTTGCAAAGGTTAACATTTGCATTACAACAAGAATTTTACCTCAGCATAAATTTAAAGAAGAAAATAGCCACCTGATTCTTCCGGTCACAGCTGTTGTTTTCACAGTGCTTATGCCAACTAACCAGGTCAGGAATATAATGAAAGAGATCACCCCTTTAACGGACAGTGATTGCTTTACTATATTTTCAAGAGTAAAAAAAGGTTTTGATTTCCCGCTGCATTTTCATGACGAGTATGAATTAAATTTAATAATAAACGGCGAGGGAGCTAAAAGAGTAGTGGGGAACAGCGAAGGTGTAATTGATGATATGGAGTTGGTGTTTATTGGGCCGAACCTGTACCATGCCTGGTTCACTCACCAATGCGAAAGTGAGGCAATTACCGAGATCACCATACAGTTTCATAGCGACCTGTTTACCGAGAAATTTTTGAACAGGAACCAGCTGATGCTCATTAAACGAATGTTTGAAAATTCAAGGCGCGGCATACTCTTTTCGCAGGAAACCATTGCCGATGCATCAAAAAGGATAACAAAGCTAAATAAGATGAGTGGTTTTGATTCCGTTTTTGAATTGCTGTCCCTTCTTTATGACTTGTCTATTTCAAAAAACAGTACGCTGCTTTCCGACCCGGGTCACCTGGTTGAAAACTACGATAGGAAAAGCGAAAAGATTGAACGGATATTTGAACACCTGAGCACTAATTTCAACCGGCAGGTAAACCTTAATGAGATAGCAAAAATTGTAAATATGTCTGAAGCTACGGTTGCCCGTTTTATAAAGAAACGTACAGGGATGTCATTCGTAAATATATTAAATGAGATCAGGATAGGCCAGGCTTCAAAAATGCTGATAACCTCAACCGACACCATATCTGAAATTGCCTACCAGTGCGGCTTCAATAACCTATCGTACTTTAACCGCATTTTTAAAATAAAAAAGCATGTTGGCCCAAAGGAATATAGGAAGGCTTATGTAAACGAGGAGGTTTTTGTTTAAAAGCAAGTTAAACTTTCTATAAATAATAGCGCTTTATCGTTTAAGCATGTCTGCATGTTTTTTAATAATCTTATCGAACAGATTGGGCTTTGTTGTTTATCCATTTTATAAATGATACTTGTTTATATAACATTTATATTACCTTAGTATAAGCCGCAAAAAGGCCCTGGTGACCAATTTTCTTTACTGCAGATGCGCGTTAAATTTTATATACTGCTGCTTATTATTTTTTTTTATCCCCGCAGCTTTTTGCGCAGATAAACCAATACCAGTTTTCACAACTCGATATTAACAACGGCCTTTCGCATAATCAGGTTATGGGGCTCGAATACAGAAAACAGTTCAACTGATTTTCCCGGTAATACAGGCTATTACAACGTGATTACCGCGACTAACCTTAGTGGCAATGATTTTGCCTGGTACAATGGTGGCCGGGGAGTAAATATGAATGCCAGCCAATGGGTACCCACTGCAGATATAGACAGCAGTTTATCCAGTTACGCCGTAAAGTTCGAAGTATCAGTGCCTAAATCAACACCATGGTCCGGCGGTTCTATTTTTGTAGCGGTAAATTATGGGTTTACCTATATAGCCCGGTACAGGCCATGGATAAACAGCGCAGGTAAAATAACGCCATTCAGTACAACCGGCTGGATCACCGTTACCGTTCCTTTATCAACCTTTTTAACCAATAATGGTACCGGCACCCCGGCAGCATCAATTACAGATCTAATTGGTTCAAGTGGTAATAACGGGATGAATGTTTGGTATATAAACGATGGTACAACACCTGTTGCAGCATTTACAATGGCGATAGATAATATCCGGGTTGTAAAAATTAATTAATTGGTTGGTGTAATTTATACCTGTGGCCGTAAATGGCCACAGGTATTTTTATGCTTAATAGCAAAGAAGTTTCCCTAATACTATGAAATCTACATTCAATATTAAATATTACGTTATTGGTTTATTTGTATTAACAGCCTGCTCAAAAGGCGCAGGCAATAAGCCAGTAATTCCTGTAACTACCGGTGAGGGAGATACAACAGGCAAGATCATCCCCCAAAAAGACCCAACTATTGTATCGACCGTAGGATTTTTCCTGGATGACTGGGCTCCTAAAACCTTTACCGCGCCTGCTTATGCCGATACCACAAAGCCATCGGCAGCAACTACAGTAACCATTAATGTTGATTATAGCAACGTAGTTACCAAAGTTTCAAAATACCTGTTTGGCAACAATACCAACCCGTATATGGGGCAAATGGTAACGGAACCGGTTTTAATAAACAGCATTAAAAATTTATCGCCCAATGTACTCCGTTTCCCGGGCGGGAATATTTCGAGCGTTTATTTCTGGAACGGGGTAATACCTGCCGATGCACCGGCTAATTTGTATGATTCCAATGGTAACAGTGTTGCCGCCGGTTACTGGCTGGGGAATAACACAGCCAGCTGGACGCTTTCATTAGATAACTATTACGCTGCATTGCAGCAAACCAACAGCACGGGCATTATTACCATAAATTACGCCTATGCGCGGTATGGCACAAGCGCGCATCCTGACCAGGTAGCAGCGCATTTGGCAGCTGATTGGGTTAGATATGATAAAGGCCGTACCAAATACTGGGAGATAGGTAACGAAAGCGGTGGCCCCTGGCAGGCAGGTTACCAGATAGATGTAACGCAAAACAAAGACAGCCAGCCCAAAATTATTACCGGCGCTTTATATGGGCAGCATTTTAAAGTATTTGCCGATTCTATGCGTGCTGCTGCAAAAGAAACGGGCGCGCAAATTGAGATAGGCGCGCAACTGGTGCAGGTTGATCCGGTAAACTCGTGGAACCCTACTGATAAAACATGGAATTCGGGACTGTTCGCATCAGCAGGCAATTATGCAGATTTTTTTATCGTGCATGATTATTATACAGGGCAGGATAATGAAAATGCCGCGACTATCTTGGCTACCCCGGTAACAGAATCGAAGGCGGTGATGGATTGGATGAATACCACCACCACGCAAGGCAATGTATCATTAAAACCCATCGCGCTTACCGAATGGAACATATTTGCATCGGGCGCAAAGCAAATGGCATCGAACATAGCCGGCATCCACGCGGATATGGTTTTGGGCGAACTGCTTAAAAATAAATTCGGGATGGCCAGTAGATGGGACCTGGCAAACGGCTGGAACAATGGCGATGACCAAGGCATGTTCAGCCAGGGCGATGAACCAGATAATCCAACAAAATGGAACCCGCGCCCGGCATTTTACCACATGTATTTTTTCCAAAAGTATTTTGGCGACAGGATGGTTAGTTCGACGGTATCGGGCAGTACAGATGTATTCAGTTATGCTTCATCATTCAGCTCCGGGCAGGCAGGTATTCTGGTGGTGAACAGGGGGCTGACATCGCAAACGGTAAATATCAATATAAAAAATTTCGCTGCCGGTACACGCTATTACTATTATGTACTGGTTGGTGGAACCGATAACGGCGAATTTTCGCGCAAAGTTTATATAAATGGCAATGGCCCTTCATCGGTTTCGGGCGGCCCTTCCAATTATGCGCAGCTCAAAGCCAAGGCTTCAATGGTACAAGATGGCATAAAGGTGGCTTCGCCGGCGCGGTCGGTTATTTTTATAGTGGCTGATGGAAAATAGACTAATGAAAAGACCATAAATTTTAATTGTGGTACTAATTGATCAAAAATTAATACAATTCCGGCAGTTATGCCCCCCGCTTTGCCTGGGTTGAAAAATAATAATAAATTGTAACATGAAATTGAAACCGGTATTTCTAAAATATATAATGGCTTTTGCCGCCACGCTTTTAATAGCGGGTAATGTTTCGGCACAAGATAAAAACGAAGCAGCCTTGCAGGCGAAGATCAGCAGTATCATAAAAAAAATGACGCTTGAAGAAAAAATAGGAATGCTCCATGGCAACGCTTTATTTTCCTCGGGCGGGGTGAAGCGTTTGGGTATACCTGAATTAACCTGCGATGATGGCCCTTTAGGCGTGCGCGAGGAGATCAAACGCTTCGACTGGAACTCGGCAGGCTGGACAACCGATTCTGCTACCTTTTTACCTAATGGTTCGGCCATAGCCGCTACCTGGAACCCGGAAATGGCGCATAAATACGGCGTGGTTTTAGGTGAAGAAGCCAATGCCCGTAAGAAAGATATTATGCTTGCCCCGGCCTTTAATATTTGCAGGATGCCGCTTTGCGGGCGTACCTACGAGTATTATTCTGAAGACCCATATCTTAACGCGCAATTGGCTGTGCAGGCGGTAAAAGGCATTCAAAGCCAGCACGTAGCGGCCTGTATAAAACATTTCGCGGCAAATAACCAGGAAGTAAACCGGGGTACAATCAATACCATAGTTGACGAGCGTGCATTGCGCGAAATTTATTTACCGGCGTTTAAAGCGGCGGTGCAGCAGGGAAATGCCTATACGGTTATGTCGGCCTATAATAAGGTGAATGGTTACTGGTGTTCGGAGAATGATTTTTTACTGAATAAGATACTAAAAAAAGAGTGGGGGTTTAAAGGCGTTGTAATGTCTGACTGGGGTGGCACGCACCATACCGTTGCCGCGGCAAATGCCGGGCTTGATATTGAAATGGGATCGGGCGGACCTTATGATGAATGGTATTTTGCCAATCCGTTGCTAAAGGCGGTTAAATCGGATTTGGTTTCCGAAAAAACCATTAATGATAAAGTGAGAAGGATATTATGGCTGATGTACCATACTTCCATGAGCCAGTACCACCCTAAAGGAAGCATTGCCACACCCGAGCATAGCAAGGCGGCGTATGCCATTGCGTCAGAATCTATCGTTCTGCTAAAAAACGACGCGCATTTATTACCGTTAAATCCCGCGAAAATTAAAAGTATAGCCGTAATTGGCGATAACGCTACACGTACTTTTGCTTCAGGTGGCTACGGTGCCGGGGTAAAAGCAAAATATGAAATTACTGCTTTAGCAGGCATCACATCGGGATTTGGAAAAACTGTAGATGTTAAGTTCGCGCAAGGCTATAAAGCCAACTACTTAGCTAATAATTCTGATGAAAAAAACTTAGATTACAATAAACCCGATCAGCGCCTGATAGATGAGGCTGTGGACCTTGCCAAAACTACCGATGTAGCCATTCTATGCATCGGTTCAAACCGCGAATATGAAAGCGAGGGACACGACCGCAAAAGCCTTGAGCTGCCCTTTGGCGAGCAGGCTTTGGTTGACGCGGTTACCGCCGCTAACCCAAATACAATTATTGTGGTAATGGCCGGTGCGCCGTATGATTTGGGCAGGATAAAAGAAACAAACCATACCATTGTATGGTCGTGGTTTAACGGTTCAGAGGCCGGCAACGCTTTGGCCGATGTGCTGAAGGGCGTGGTTGACCCGTCGGGCAAATTGCCATTCACGTTTCCTGCCTCAATACATGATTCGCCCGCGTTTGCATTAAACACCTACCCTGGCGAAGATTTAACCACTAAATACGAGGAAGGTATATTAGTTGGCTACCGCTGGTACGATACCAAAAAGATAGAACCGCAATACTGCTTTGGTTATGGATTGTCTTACACCACTTTTGCCTATTCGGGTTTAAACACCGATAAAAAAACGTACAAGCCCGGCGATAAAGTAAAAGTTACACTGACGCTGAAAAATAAAGGGCCGGCCACGGGGAAAGAGACGGTGCAGCTATATGTAAGCAAGCTTAATACGACGGTATTAAGGCCCGAGAAGGAGCTGAAGGCATTTGAAAAGGTATTGGTACAGCCAGGCAAAACTGCAAAGGTTTCATTAAATATTGATGTAAACAGCCTGGCTTATTATAATGAGAAATTAAGCAAGTGGGTAACCGAGCCTGGCGATTATAAAATAATGGCCGCCTCATCATCAAAAGATATAAGGCAGGTAGCAATGTTTAAGGTGACTAATTAGCTTGTAATTCAATAAAAAGATGAGGATGAGACATGGTCCACTCTTTAGTCTGTAAGGTTGCCAGCCCGCTAAAGCTGCCGACTATAGCCTGCAAGATAATGTTGCCGGATTTGGTAAATGAAACGATACAAGCACTGCCAAAATAGTTGCTGTAAGGTCAATGATCCTGTCTTCCGATTTATATATAGAAACGCACCAGCTATGTGCCAGTGCCTTTTTGCATTGTTCAACAAAATTGCCCTTTCATGCTCCGAATTTGCCGGATGTGTTTTTGATGCGTCGCTCATAAGTTTTTATTATTGAGATCTATATAGAAAATAATGCTTCAAATAGCTAAAGCGCTTACAGACAGTTAATATGCTCCCCAAATAGCTATTTATTAAATTTTTCAAAGTATTTATGGGGTGGGTAAAGGTGCCCGCGTTGTTACCGGGAGAGAGCTTTGTTGACAAGAAAGCGACCCAATGAGACTTATGGCGCTATAAAACAGCTCTAAGCACTTAAAAACGCATTTTTGGGGTAAACAAGGTATTTGTTTTAATTCTTTATATTAGCAATGTATAAACATTTACTTCATTATATATTATAATAATAACTTGCGAGGATGCAAAAATACTCCAAACAAACCCGGCTTTTATTGGCCGTTGACTGTATAATTTTTGGTTTTGACGGTGAGGCTTTAAAAATACTATTAATAAAAAGGGGCTTTCAGCCCGAAAAAGGCAACTGGAGCTTAATGGGTGGTTTTGTGCAAGTTAACGAAAGTTTAGACCAGGCATCGAATAGGATATTAAAACAGTTAACGGGCCTGGAGGGTGTTTATCTTGAACAATTATACACTTTTGGCGAAGTGCAGCGCGATCCGAAAGAGCGAACTGTTTCCACAGCTTATTTTGCTTTGATTGATATTCATAAATATGAAACACAGCTAAGCAATGACTATCATGCAGAATGGTTTCCGCTAAAACGTGTACCAAAATTAATTTTCGACCAGCAGGAAATGGTTGAAACAGCGAAAAAAAGAATACGGTATAAGGCCGCCCTGCACCCTATATTGTTTGAGCTTTTGCCTAATAAATTTACGCTGCCACAATTACAAACCTTATATGAAAGCGTATTTAATACCACTATTGATAAACGTAATTTTAGCAAGAGGGTATTAGCTACCGGCTTATTGGTAAAACTTACCGAAAAGGACAAACTAAGCTCACGAAGAGGGGCCTTCTATTATCAGTTGAACATGAAAAATTATTATGCCAAATTTCAATCTTTCCTGAATTTTATACCCAATCCGGATAGTTTGTTATAGGCTATAGCCAAGCTGTTTAATATAAAGTATTCATTTGGCTAAGAAATAAAAAGGCCGTCCTGTTCGATGCTGTTTAGCAAATAATTTAATTGTAATAAAATATGTACAATTGACAATTGTTTAAGACCGTTTTTGTCAGTAATTTGCTTTGCGATCAATTGCAATAAACTATAATTAACTCTTTCAGAAAAAACAATTATAATCAACATGGCTAACAATGTATATGATGCTATTGTGATCGGATCAGGCATTTCCGGCGGTTGGGCTGCTAAGGAATTAACAGAAAAAGGCCTTAAGACCATTATGTTTGACCGGGGCAGGAACATAACACATATAAAAGATTATGTGAATGCTACAAAAGCCCCCTGGGAATTTAAAGACCGAAACCAAAAAACGCAGAAGATACTAAAGGACTATCCTGTATTGGTGCGCGACCCCGGTTTATTAAACAATAACCTTGACTATTGGACCAATGAAAAAGAAAGCCCATACGTAGAGGTAAAACGCTTTGACTGGTTTAGAGGTTATCATGTGGGTGGGCGCTCTTTAATGTGGGGGAGGCAATCATATCGCTGGAGCGATCTGGATTTTGAGGGTAATCTGAAAGATGGCATAGCCATTGACTGGCCTATACGCTATAAGGACCTGGCACCCTGGTATAGCCACGTTGAGAAATTTGCCGGTATAAGTGGTTCACTTGAAGGTTTGCCGCAACTGCCTGATGGCGATTATTTACCCGCAATGGATATGAATTGCGTTGAAAAGGATGTAGCGGCACGCATCAACAAAAATTATAAAGGCAAGCGCCACATGATCATAGGCCGGACCGCGAATATTACTATCCCCCATAACGGTCGAACCAATTGCCAGTACCGTAACAAGTGTGCTATGGGATGCCCGTTCGGTGCTGCGTTCAGTACACAATCTGCAACATTGCCGGCTGCAATGGCAACAGGCAACTTAACCGTGAGGCCGTTCTCGATTGTCACCCAAATACTTTACGACAAGGAAACCAAAAAGGCTACGGGCGTTGAGATACTTGATGCCGAAACCAATCAGAGTTATGAATACTATGCAAAGGTGATATTTTTAAATGCGTCGACTTTAAATTCTACCTGGGTATTGATGAATTCGGCTACTGATGTTTGGCCCGATGGATTAGGCAGCAGCAGCGGTGAATTAGGGCACAACCTGATGGACCATCACTTTAGGGCGGGTGCCGGGGGTGTTGTTGAAGGATATGAAGACAGATATTATTTTGGCAGGCGGGCTAACGGAATATATATTCCACGTTTCAGGAATTTTAATGGAGATAAGCGCGACTATCTACGTGGGTTTGGCTACCAGGGTGGTGCAAGCCGCGACGGTTGGAGCAGGGATATCGCCGAAATGAATATTGGCGGCGAATATAAGGATGCGCTTGCCGAACCCGGACAATGGACAATGGGACTGATAGGTTTTGGTGAAACTTTGCCTTACTACGAAAACAAAATATACATAGACAAAAACAATAAAGACAAATGGGGACTGCCTGTTTTGGCAATTGACGCCGAAATAAAAGAAAATGAGACAAAAATGCGTGCCGATATGATGGCCGATGCGCAGGAAATGCTGGAGATAGCGGGTATTAAAAATGTTAAATCTTATGACCATGGCTATTCGCTTGGCGCGGCTATACATGAAATGGGAACGGCACGTATGGGGAATGACCCCAAAACATCGGTACTAAACAAACACAACCAGGTTTGGGATGCACAAAACGTATACGTTACTGATGGCTCGGCCATGGTTTCATCGGCTTGTCAAAACCCATCACTTACTTATATGGCCCTAACAGCCCGGGCTGTTGATCATGCTGTAAGCGAAATGAAGAAATTGAATATTTAAACAATTTTAAATAATGTAATTATGGCAATTCAGCAAAACCGGCGCTCGGCTATAAAAAATATACTTGCAGGTACTGCCGCAGTTGGCGCATCAGGCGCGCTGCCTTTATTTGCAAATTCTACTAAACAACAAATGACTGACCATAAATTAAAAGGCAATATTAACCACTCGGTATGCAGATGGTGCTATGCTGATATTCCGCTTGACCAGCTTTGTGCATCGGCAAAAGAAATAGGTATTAAGGCCATTGACCTGGTGGGCCCTGCTGATTGGCCAACCTTACAAAAATATGGTTTATACTCTGCCATGTGTAACGGCGCCGAGATAAATCTTACCGATGGCTTTGGCGATAAGATATATCACGACAAGCTAATAAAAAGCTACTCGGATATGATACCGCTGGTAGCCAAAGCCGGTTATAAAAACCTGATATGCTTTAGCGGCAGCCGCCGGGGCAAAACAGACGAAGAAGGATGGAATAATTGTACCGAAGGGTTGAAAAAATTAACATCGTTGGCCGAGAAACATAACGTTATATTAGTTATGGAACTATTAAACAGCAAAATAAACCACAAAGATTATCAATGTGATAGAACCGCCTGGGGCGTTGAACTGGTAAAAAGAGTAGGCTCAGAGAATTTTAAATTGTTGTATGATATTTACCACATGCAGATAGATGAAGGAGATGTGATACGCACCATAACTGATAACCATCAATATATTACCCATTACCATACCGGTGGCATACCCGGCAGGAATGAGATAGATGAAACACAGGAATTATATTACCCCGCAGTAATGAAAGCCATTTTGGCAACAGGTTATAAAGGGTATGTAGCCCAGGAATTTATACCTAAAAGGGCAGATAAATTAGCTTCGCTAAAACAAGGTATATTAATATGTGACGTGTAAATTGTTTGACGATCAGCTTCTCCCATTCAGGATGCCGCTTTAAATAAGCCTGGACGTACTGGCAGTACGCTTTTATTTTAAAATGATGGGCATCGAGATATTTAAATGTTTTTTCAACCATAGCAGAAGCAACGCCTTTTCCTGCCAGTTGCTCCGGCACTTCAGTATGTACCAGTAAATATACGTCATCGCGTTTTATATAATCAATAAAAGCGCGCTGGCCTTCTATTACCATTTCAAAATTATGGGCAGCTTGGTTATTAACTATTGGCAGGTCATCGTACATATAGTTAAATATAGAAAATCTTAGTGGTAGCTCTTAAATTTAACTTAAAAAAGCAATAGAGCTTTTAGGAATACCCTCAAAACAAAAAGGGGCACCAATAAATTAGCACCCCTCTGCAATTTTTGAAGATTATCACCTTAAGTAATATTATAGTTGCTATTCAAAATAGCGAAAGAAAATTTATGCGTATAACTTCTGTAAACTTTCTTTCGAATATTTGAAATCCCTGTCAATTTTACCCGGGCGGCATTTAAATTCAACCTTGCCCGCCTTGCGCAGGTTATAAAGTGTTCTTTTCTTGCACCCAAGAAATATCATGGCCTCCTCATCAGATAGCCATTCTTCGTCATCTGCAATTTTTTCTACGGCCTGTTGTTTTTTAACATACCGGTAGATCTCCCTGATCATTTCGCTTTCGGTTGGCATATTTTTATCAATTGTGTTTGGAATTATTACGAAAAATCTGGTATAAGGTTTCCCATTTTTTTATTCTAATTGTATAATTTTTAATTTTTAACCTTTAATTAATGTCGTTTTAAGCAGATTTTTTATGATTTGCCAAGCATTTTCGTTTTTCAAAACCGTTGGTCACGCTCCAAGAAAAGGCTAAAAAACTATTTAAACAGAAAAGGCGCATGAAAAATGTGCTTTTTGACTTTAAACCTACAACCTGATTTTGGTTCTTGTGATCACGCTGGGACGATTACCTTTCATTATCTTAAATTTTTGAAAAGGAAACCTGATAAGGCCTTATTTACTCAAAAAGTTAAAGCATACACTCTTACTAAAATACTGGTGGTACTTCCGGGCCGCGTTTTCCTAAAATATTTTCCAGGTCCTCCTTGTAGATCACTTCCTTTTTCAATAACAATGCGGCTACTTTTTCCAGCGATGCCTTGTTTTCCGCCAGGATTGTTTTTGCATCCAGGTAGGCTTGGGCCACTAGTTTGCGGATCTCCTGGTCGATCAGTTCACCTGTAGCTTCGCTAAAAGGTTTTTGAATAGCCAGGTCACGCTGGCGGGTGGAATCATAATAACTCACATTACCCAGTTTTTCATTGAAACCATAATAAACTACCATGGTATAAGCCTCTTTGGTCACCTTCTCCAGGTCGTCCAGCGCCCCGGAGGAAATTTCGCCAAAAATAATTTCCTCAGCGGCCCTGCCGCCCAGTGTGGCACATAAATGTTCTGTAAATGCAGTCTCGCTGCGCAGTTGTTTTTCCTCCGGTAGGTACCAGGCCGCGCCTAATGATTGGCCCCGCGGGATGATGGAAACTTTGACCAGCGGGTCCACGTTTTTCAGGAGCCAACTGATCACGGCATGGCCGGCTTCATGAAAAGCGATGGTCTTTTTTTCTTCAGGTGATATGATCTTGCTTTTCTTTTCCAGCCCGGCTACAATCCGGTCAATGGCATCCATAAAATCCTCTTTTTCGATTTTAGCTGCCTTTCTGCGGGCAGCAATCAATGCCGCTTCATTGCAGATATTGGCGATATCCGCCCCGGAAAATCCCGGTGTCTGGCCTGCCAGTGCCCGCAGGTCTATACCTTCAGCCATCACTAATCCCTGCACATGCACTTTAAAAATAGCGACCCTTTCGTTCATATTAGGCAATTCCAGGTAAATATGCCGGTCGAAACGGCCTGGGCGCACCAGCGCCGGATCGAGCATGTCGGCGCGGTTGGTCGCTGCCAAAACGATTACCCCTGTATTGGTGCCGAAGCCGTCCATTTCTGTTAATAACTGGTTCAGCGTGCTTTCCCGTTCATCATTTGCGCTGCCTAAAAAAGCGCCTCTTCCCCTTGACTGGCCGATAGCATCGATCTCATCGATAAAAATTATGCAGGGCGCTTTTTCCTTGGCCTGCTGGAAGAGGTCCCGCACCCTGGAAGCGCCTACCCCGACAAACATTTCCACAAAGGCTGCCCCTGAAATAGAAAAAAAGGGAACCTGTGCTTCCCCGGCGACCGCTTTAGCTAATAACGTTTTACCGGTACCGGGAGGGCCCACCAGGATCACCCCTTTGGGTATCTTGGCACCGAGTTTCGTAAAAGAGTCCGGCTTTTTTAAAAAATCAACAATTTCCAGCACTTCTACCTTAGCCTCGTCGAGCCCGGCGACATCGGCGAAGGTTACGGTGCTGCTTTCTTTTTCAATCAAAGTGGCTGTGGATCGTCCAAAATTAAAGATCGAAGAGCCACTTCCACCAGGCATGCCGCCACCGGACCGTCGCATCATAAAATTCCAGATCACCATCAGCAAGATAAAAGGCACCAGCCAGCTCAGTATATTCATTAGCCAGTTACTTTGGTAGATATAACTCACCGGCACTTTTTCATTCGCGGGAAATGTTTTTTCCGCTTCCTCCATATTGCGTTCAAAGGCTTCGACCGAACCGATGGTAAAGCTATAATGCGGCCCCGCACTGATCCCCTTGCCAAAGGCCGGTGTAAAAACTTCTTTGAATGCCGTGTCTTTTGCAAAAGCACTTTTGAGGTAGACGTTAACTCTCTCTTTGTTGACGACCTCCAGCCTTTCTACCGCTTTGCGGCTTAATATAGTTGTGGAGAATTGCTGCCAGGTAGTCTCTTTCACGTTATAGGAGCCGCTCCATAAAGGCGATAAGATCACATACAGTAAAATGATCACGTAGACCCAAACCCAGCTGAATGCAGGTTTGATCTTTCTTTTAACGGAGTTTTTCGGCTTTATCGGTTGCTTATTTTTCATCGTTCATCCTGTGATATGATCGGCGCTTTCGCATTTTATTTTCATATTTAGCGAGTTGCGTCAAGCGATTGTCTATGTTTTTTTTAATTGATCCCCATCTGGTAGAAAACGGCGGCTGCCTTTGCTAATTCCAAATCCCCGGCAAATGCCACTGCCGTGAAGGTACTTTTGCAGCTGCATTTCTGCGCTGGCGAATTTACCGGTTTGCTTATCCAGCAGCTGATGTAAGGTGGCGATGGTTAACGTTGTTGCCATGGTCTTTGCATTTAACACCCAAACCTAAGCTCCGCAATCTTACTTACAGATGATAAGCATCACCCCGGATACTGATCGTTATCATGTATCGCCTGCTTTTCTTTCTTTTACTTTATCAGAAAATTTCAGCCAATGACCCGTAAACGAAATAGTGAAGCACCTCTGCCTGAAGAAACACCGGTTGTATCACCGCAGCCTGAAGTAAAACCTCCGGCTGAACCCGTAACGCCGTCCGTTCCGGCAGAAGACCCGCAAGTGCGGCCGGATGAACGACCCGGAGAAATATCGCCATATGACTTCCCGCCCCCGGGTGATGGCCTGTTCCCCGAAATTTTTCAGCCTGCTTAATAAAGAAAGGACCTACTGAGCCATGAAAACAGTAATAGCTAATAACCAAGTCAGCACCGAAACCTTAAAAATCATCTTTGAAAGAAGAGCGGTAAGAAAATATCTTCCGGATATGCCCGAAGATGAGGAAATTGAAAAGATAGTGGAGGCGGGACGGATGGCCCCCTCTGCCATGAACCAGCAGCCATGGAAATTTTATATTGCAACCCATAAGGATACGATTGCTTCATTTTCAAATGAAATTGCGAAGATCACTTCGAAAGTCGCGCTGAAACATCCTTTAGAAACGATCAAAACGCTGTTGAATTTTTCATCTGGGCCGATTGGCCACTATAGTGAGGACGCGATCTTTCACGGCGCACCAATTGTGATCTTTATCACGGCACCCCGGGACAATGAATGGGCAGGCCTGGATACTGGTATGTGTGCTCAAAACATGATGCTGGCCGCGAAATCACTGGGCCTGGACACTTGTCCTGTTGGGTTTGCCAAATATATTGAAAAAACGCCTGTGTACCACAAACTCGGAATACCACCCGCAGAAGAGGTGCAGCTCGCTGTTCTCCTCGGTTATGGTGCTGAAAAACCTGAACCGCACCCCAAGGTAAAAGACAATGCCATTTTTATTGACAGGATGGAATGCTGTTAAGGCTTACTCTTCAAGCGGGCAAAGTATATTTTTCAGCTATGGCCTGGAATATAGCCTTTCGCGAAGCATACGGACTGAGCAGTTCGCGCTCTATTTTTTCCACACGCAAGGCCAGTTGTTCATCTTTGACCGAATTCCGGAACCAATTGGAATAGTCATGTCTTCTCAGGTGATACGACCAGGTTTCGTCATCGACACCCGCACCCATCTGGATGAATAGTATCAGGTTATTGGCTTTCAGGTTCATCCGGTGCGCCGGGCCATTAAAATAAAAACTGTTGGAGCCCATATCCCCGGCCGCATATTTGCGTTTGTGCCGCATGAGCAGCGCGTTCGGTGTGTCACTCTTTACCAGGCGAGGTTGCGGATGGCTTTTTTGCCAGACCAGGACATCGCCTTTTTTTAAGACCAGGTCCGGGACAACCGTTATTTCTTCAGCAATAAGGCTTGTGAAGGACCTCATAGTTTGATCAGGTACTTCGCCCATGATCAGAGCGGTATTGATCTTTTCGATCAGTTCTCGGTCCAGTAGTTCAGGACGGGTGGTAATAGCCATAAAACTATTAAAATCTTCCGGGAGTTCCACAGGGCCTGAGCTGTTTTCCGTAGGCATTAAATGATGCGCCTCGTCCATAATGATAAAATGCGGGTGGCCGGTTGCGCGGCGCAGCTCAGCGATTGCATGCCATAACTTCTTAAAATAGTCGTGACGGTCAGCCAGTGGAACGGCCAGGATACAAACCGCCACATTTTCTTCCGCCTTGGTCAGCAGGTCGATCACTTCGCCTACCGGCGGTGACTGGCTGCTGTTGCCGATGGTGAGTACACCGGGCAGCTCCTGGTAGTCACCCTCCGGGTCGATCAGGCAAAACTGGTAAGCCTTGGCGACCAGTTTTTCGATGAAAGCAGCCGCCAGCGTGGTTTTTCCAAACCCGGACGTGCCAGCCAGCAATATCTTTTCACCATAAGGGCAGATCTGAAAAGGGGTACCGTCCATTTCATGTCCCAATTTAAGGTAATGGCGTGACAAACAAGGATCAAGATCGGCAAGGTCATCTTTGATGAGGCGGGTGATGAGCTCTACGACACCTTCGCCGGATGGTTTATCAGTTGTCCAGTCCGCAATCCTGCTGACTTGGGGCAACGCGTTCTGTACTGCCACTGCGCATTCTGCTGCCAGCAACATCGCATTATCATTTTCGGCATCGCCGATCGCCACCGCATTATGTTCAGACAGCTGCAATTCCCTGAGCGAATGGTGAAGGCCGGTGGCTTTATTTACGCCCGGTGGCAGTACCATGACCGCACCCTTGTTAAAGATTACCTGGTATTCCAGCCCGGTCGCTCTGATCGCGTTGAGGATCGCCCCCTCGTTCGGCTCCCAAGTCGCTACAATAACTTGTCCTTCGGAAACAGGTACATTTTGTTTTTGTAAAAGCCGGACAAATGTTTGCGGTGGCGGCGCGCCCAGTAATTCCGTTTCCATTGTCGACGGACGATAGAGAACTGCACCATTCTCCGCGACAATACGGTCGAAAAGGCCGTATTCTGGGAATACGGCTTTCAGTTCTTCCAGCTGCCGGCCCGTCACCAGGATAAGTTTCCTGCCTGTGGCCTTCAGTTGCGTTAAAGCTCGAACCGCTTCCGGCATGACCCGGTCATTACTGGCCAGGGTGCCGTCATAATCGGTGATAAAGCAATGGTATCTCATAGCCGTTCAAAATTTACCATCAAAGCTTCCCCTTTTTCCGAATGTAAACAATGACGCCTGTCATTATAAATATTGACACAGAGCGAGGCGTTTCAATCACTTAATTACCTGACGGGCATCATTCTTTGAACTAGATCTCTAAGCGATCTTTGGGCAGACTTATTAAACCAGCCATGAAAAAATTATTGTTCATATGCTTTTCGGCCATGCTGTTGCTTGCTTGCAGCGCAAGGGCTCAACAATTTGCTTTAGGTTTCCGCGGAGGCCTGAGCATTCCCAACTTGTCGGCAGGCAGCGGTAACCAGAATCCACTGAACACGGGTTATAGTTCCAGGCTAGGCCCCGACTTTGGCTTATTTGCCGAATTCAGCATTTCCAAACTCTTTTCCATACAGCCCATGCTGGAATATTCTTCCCAGGGCGGTAAAAAGAATGGCCTTCAGGCCTTTACCACGCCAGAGGAGTTAGCGGCGATGTACCCGCCAGGTCAGGCGCCGCCGTATTTATATGCCAATTATAACAGCGAAGCTAAGTTGAATTACCTGCTGCTGCCCATCCTGGCTAAATTTGGCTGGGATCTGAAGGGATCGCCGTTCCGGGTCTATGTCGACGCCGGCCCGTTCGTGGGCCTGCTGGTTTCGGCCCACCAGGTAACCAGCGGACAAAGCCCGTTCTACGCGGATGCGGCGGGTCAGCAGCCCATGCCCGGAGGATCACACTCCTTCGACAATACCGAAAATGTTAAAGATAACCTGCACCAGTTCAACGCCGGGATCGAGGGAAATATCGGCCTGAGCTATCGATTGGGCTTAGGCCGCGTGTTTGTTGAAGGCGGCGGCAATTACGGCTTGCTGAATATCCAGAAAAGCGCCGTGGATGGTAAAAATGAAACCGGGGCAGCGGCGGTTACCATCGGTTACAGTTACCGCTTTGGCAGGTAATTAAATGAGAGCCGGGCTGATGCTCCTGTTACTTTGCAGCTTTCTTCCGCGCGCTGCTGCCCAGGCCGGTAGGGACAGTTTGCCTGACAAGCGTTTTGGACGTGCTTTGCTATTATGGACATCAGCGCAGGTTTTTCCCTGGGCATATGACCAATACGTGGCAAATGCAGACTGGGCACATATTACCTTAAAAACATTGAAATATAATATCAACCCGGGCAGCTGGGACTGGGATAACGATGGTTTTACCACTAACCAGTTCGCGCACCCGGCACATGGAAGTATTTTCTTCAATGCCTTCCGTTCCAATGGATATAGCTTCTGGCAATCGGTTCCAGCCGCATTTGCGGGTAGCTATGTGTGGGAGACGGCAGGGGAAACCCAAGCCCCGTCCATCAACGATTTTATCAATACCAGCATTGGCGGCGTTGTACTGGGCGAAACGCTTCACCGCTTTTCCAGCCGGCTGACAAATAACCGCAGCAGGGGGTTTAAAAGGCAGGTCAGCGAGGTGCTCGCCCTGGTGATGAACCCAACAGGCGGGCTGAACCGGCTTTTGGACGGTAAATGGGGTAAAGCGCCCGCAAATGCCGCAGCAAACGATACAACAAAAATTAATGCGGAATTTGATGTCGGTTTGCGCAGTTTTAAGGTGAATAACCGGGACGGTAAACTTGGCTGGTACGGCCATATCAAAATGCGGTATGGCAGCCCATTTGAAGACTATAAAAAGCCATTCGATTATATTTATGCCAACGCAGAATTTGGAAGGGATGACAGCACTGCAGTCAATGTCGCGAGCATTTATGGCTCCTTAGCCGGGTGGCGCGTCGCTTTAACCGACAGTTCCAGGCATACCGGCTTGCTAACGGCCAATTTTGACTATATCGATAATGAGGCTTTTTCCTATAGCGGTCAAAGCGTAAGGTTCAGTTTATTTTCCGAATTCCGGCTGCCCGGCAAGCTCAGGATCACGACTGCGGTCGGCGCAGGACCGGTACTGCTGGCCGCCGTGCCCGACCCTTACCTGTACCAGGGTCGGCCCTATGATTATTGCACCGGCGCGGGGTTCAGTTTTAATGGCGAGATCAGCTTTGACCAGCGCTTTTTTTACAGCGTGAATTACCGCGGGGGCTGGCTGAAAACACTCAGCGGCAATTCATCGGAGTATTTTCTGCATGCCCTAACCAGCGAGTTCAGGTATAGGTTCGCGGATGCTTTTTCACTTTGCGCGGAGCCCGGTTATTTTACCTTAAAGGGCCATTACAAAAAAGAGGCCGATATCGACAAGACCTATCCCTTTCTCCGGCTATCAGTCCGTTACAGCTTTGATCTTTGACCAAAAGATGAGCCAGATCACGGCAAAATGTGACCAGTAACATTCCCCGGCCGGACCTGGTACGGTACCTTTACATTACTTAATTGAAAGACGATGGATAATCTTAAGAACAAGGTAGCCCTGATCACGGGTGCAGGTTCAGGTATTGGCAAAGCCATTGCCGTTTTATATGCGTCAGCCGGCGCAAAAGTAATAGTATCTGATATTGATGAAAAAGGGGGAAACGAAACCATGTCCACCATCAAGGCTAACGGCGGCGACGCTATTTTCGTTAAAGCAGATACGGCCATCCCCGAGGAGCACAAAAAACTGGTTGACCAAACCGTTCAGCAATTCGGCGGCCTGCATATTGCCGTTAACAACGCCGGGATCGGCGGTCCGTTAAATAAAGTCAGTGAGTATCCCATCGACGGCTGGGACAAAGTCATTTCCATAAACTTATCCGGTGTCTTTTATGGGATGCATTACCAAATCCCGGCCATGATCCATTCCGGTGGCGGCAGCATTGTGAATATGGCTTCTATTTTGGGAAAAGTTGGCACCAAAGGCTCACCCGCATACGTAGCCGCCAAACACGGTGTGATCGGCTTAACCGAGGCAGCCGCGCTGGAATACGCCGATCAGGGGATTCGCATCAATGCCATTGGCCCGGGCTATATTCAAACACCGTTGCTCGACATTTTGGATGATACAACAATTAACCTGCTCAAGGGATTGCACCCGATGGGTCGGCTGGGTCAGCCTGAAGAAGTGGCCGAGCTGGCGCTTTGGCTTAATTCTGACAAGGCATCCTTTGTTACGGGGTCTTACTATAACGTTGATGGAGGCTATTTAGCACAATAACCGGCTATGAAAACCATACTTGTCTTGACCGATCTTTCCAAAAATGCTGCTCATGCGGCTGAATCTGCGGCCTGGTTTGCTGAACAGCTGCATACCGGCCTGGTGTTATGGCACTGTCACCCCAAGATACCGGTCATGCCCGGTTATGCCGGAGGAGCTGCGATCGCCGGGGCAATCGCGGGGCCTGTCGAGGGTAAAGAAGCACTTCAGCAGGCGTTAGTAGAACTGGAAGATTATATGATTGGTACAGACGGCAAATATAAACCACAACTCAGCGCAAATTACTGCGAAGGAAGCCTTCAGGAAGAGCTGCGTTCGGAAATTTCGGAACAGACATTTGAGCTGATCGCCATAGGGGCTTCCACCGATTGCGCAGCTGATCATATTTTTTTTGGCAGTGATACCTGGAAGGTCATCGAAACCGCTAATTGCCCGGTGCTGATCGTACCGCTGAATACCAGGCTGGACCAGCTGAATAAAGTAGTTTTCGCTACAGATTTTGAACCGGGAGACCTGAAAGCAATAATGTATCTGGAGGCGTTAAGCAACGCGCTGGATTTCCGGATCGAGATCGTCCATGTTGCGGTCAACGGGAATATGGATGAGGCGATGGCGAAGAAAGCGACGGCGTTTAACGGAAAACTTGCCAATCTGAAACGTCCCGTTACCTATAAGGAGATCAGAGGCAAAGAAGTGGTTGGCCGCCTGAACCGGATCAGTAAACAAACCGGGGCCGATATGCTGGCCATGACCCATCACCAGTACTCCTTTTTTAAACGGCTCTTCAGCGACAGCATCGCTAAACGCGAACTTGCGCATCAGCGGATACCTTTGCTGATCTTTCCAATAAATTATAGAGCCTCCTGATTATCGCGGTATTGGGTCTACCCCGGCGGCGGCAAAACTTATTTTGCAGCTCTGCACCTTGCTGTGGTCGTTCAATACTCGGACTGTTTTCTGGAGAAATACTGCAATGATAGAACGTTCCATTAAGGGATTCGTCAGCGACCTGCATATAGCGAATATTTTCTTATATGATGATCCGGTGATCTTTGACTGTATTGAATTGATGAGGGCGCTGGATATTTTGGATGAACTAGCCTTCCTGAGAATGGATTTCGAAGCCTATGGGCGGAAAGACCTGAGTGTACCCTGCTGTATAAGGAATACCACAGGCTACCGGGTGAGGATCAAAACCAGACGACATTGCCCTTTATACTTATAAATCTTACTGGCCAATGTCAGGGCAAAAGGTGCTGCTCCAGCGTGCAACTGACACGAAGAATGAGCAAGTTTTTTGCGAGCAGTATCGGATTCGCCAGGGGATATCTCCAATTGTTGGCCGATTACCTGAAAGTTTAGTTCCCCCATATCCGTTTGTACAGCGACCGGGTTGCCGCCCGGTTCCAACCCGTGAACCTGCCGCGCTGGACGACCAGTTTGTTGGCCCCGGCATATTGCAGGAAATAATGGAAGACGAAGCCTGCATCCGGATTTTGCCAACCGGCAACCTGGCCGAAACGCAGGTCATTGAATAGGAGCGTATCCTTCCTTAGCTCCACCGTGTAGAACTGCTGTGAAAAACGGACCAATTTTCGGACATTATCTTGATTCTTTATGTGCTCCAATAATTGGCTGTTTCTTGAGAAATAATGCAGTTTCAATGTCTTTTCCTGGTCAAAGACCGACCGGTAACCGACATAATAACCACTGTTGTTCCCAGCTACCACATACCATAACCAGCTTTGCAGGGGGGCAGGCGTAGTGAAATACCGGATGTAGCTGATCTTTTGTGCCTGGAGCTGCTCCCTGAATGCGCGGTCGGTGGTCAATTTATTGTAGCTGCAATAAAACAGGTACAAGCTGCTTAGCGCTAAACCTGCGGCGGACCATATTTTTCTTTGTGGCAGGCCTTGCCGCAAAAAGAGTAGCGCCAGGCAGGCCACAGACGGCCAGATGGAAAAGAACGGATCGGCAACATAGACCATATTAAACGAAATGCGTGACTGGCTGAAAGGTTCGAACCAGCCCACGCCGTAATTATTAAAGGCATCCAGTCCGTCGTGCAGCAAAATGACCGCTACGAAAAACAAGGTCCATTGCACCCAGCTGATTTGCCGCCGGGAATGTAACCGACCGGCGGCAAAAGCAATGAGGGGCGCAGCCAGGGCGCAGAAAAAGAAAGAATGGGTCAGGCCGCGGTGCGCCAGTAAAGCAGACGGCGTGGACAGCCAGAAGGAGCTCACAAAATCAATATCCGGCAGGCTATGGGCCACAGCACCCCATAACATGGCCCGTTTGCCCAGTTTCCGCCCGGCAAAGGCTTCACCTATACAAGCGCCGAGTGTGAGGTGCGTTAACGTATCCATACGGCAGCCAAGTTATAGCGTGAAAGCAGCCAAATTCTTGCTGCCGGTCAGTAAGTTAGGTGATCCTTGTCATTTCAGGTGCAACCATTAAAGCTGATCTTTACAAGGCATAGACTTTCATGACATGAAAAACATTTTTCCGGAAAGCTTCCATAGCCATGACTAACTTCGCCCTGCGTACCCTTACCGGGACCGGCCTGGTCGCGGTCATCCTGTCAGCCATTTGGTTCGGCCCTTATACCTTTGTGGCACTGCTGCTGATGATCGACCTGCTCAGCCTGCAGGAGTTCTACCGCCTGCTGGAAATACCAGGTGTAAGGCCTTCGAAGATCAGCACCGCTTTATTGTCAATGGTACTGATCCTTTCCTGCTTTGGTACACTGACCGGCCTGACCAGTAGGAAATGGCTGATCCTGGTGATACCCATAGCTTTCGGCATTTTTGTCGAAGCACTATACCGGCCTGCGAAAAAACCTTTTCAGGGTTTGGCCATTACTTTTTTAGGAATTACGGCCATCACACTGCCTATCTGCTCGTTTTTGGCCATTGCTTTTTTAACCCGTCCTGAAGGCAGCTATCATTTCGGGCTGCCGCTGGGTTGCTTCCTGCTACTCTGGTCGAACGATACGGCGGCTTACCTGGTAGGTAGCCGGATAGGCCGGCATCCCTTATTTATAAGGGTATCGCCCGGAAAGACCTGGGAGGGCAGCGCCGGCGGCCTGGCCACAGCTTTAGCCATTGCATATCTGCTCGGGAGGTTTTTCCCTGTCTTCAACACGCTGGAATGGGAGGTACTGTCACTGATCATCGTCATCACCGGCACTTTTGGCGACCTGATCAAATCATTGTTAAAAAGAAGTTTGGGTGTTAAGGATTCCGGTACGATCCTGCCTGGTCATGGCGGTATGCTGGATCGCTTCGACAGTCTGCTGGGTTCAGCACCGTTTGTTTATGCTTATTTAATTTTACTGGAGAAATGAAGCACAAAAAAGCCTTTATGCTGGTCAACCTGATCACATTTTACCGGCTTACCGCCGCACTGCTGCTGTTGATCCTGTTAGCCCGGCAGGAGTTCGGCCCGTTCAGGTGCCTGCTCATCCTGAGTTTTTTGACCGATGCCGTTGATGGTTACCTTGCCCGCAGGTTCAACGTGCTGAGCGTATTTGGGGCAAGGGTCGACTCGGTGGCAGACGATCTGACCGTTCTGGTGGCGATCCTGGGGATCGTCGTTTACCGACCGGATTTTTTACGAAGCGAATGGCTACTGGCGGCAGCTATGGTTTTACTGTACCTGGCACAAAATACCGCGGCGCTGATCCGCTACCGCAAGCTCACCAGTTTTCATACCGTTGCCGCAAAGATCGCCGCTCTCTTACAAGGTGCCTTTCTGATCCTGGTTTTCTTTTTGCCTGAACCGCTGCGTTGGTTCTTTTACCTGACTGCTGCGGCCACCCTGATGGACCTGACTGAAGAAATCCTGCTGGTGTTCCTCCTGCCGCAATGGCAGGCCAACGTTAAAGGTGTATATTGGGTGCTCAAAAACAGGGGTTTACCTTACGGCGGTCATTTTAAGGGCTGATCCGCTCATCAATTGTTGATGCAGGTCATCTATTCAGATGACAAGGATCGTTCTTTTGCCTTGAAGGACGATCTAAATTTGACTAAAAATTTATTCATTAAAGATCAATAATTATGAAAACACAATCAGTAAGCAAATTCACTGAAAAGGTGCCCGCATTGTTCGAGGATATTTTCAAACCCTGGAATGAATTATTAGACGGCCGTTTATTCGGCAAAGATCTGAAAGTCCCTGCGGTTAACATTGCCGACCACAAGGACCACTACCTGGTATCGTTGTCCGCACCGGGTTTAAAGAAAGAAGACTTTAAAATAGATGTTGACGGCGATGTACTCACAATCAGCAGCGAAAAGGAAGAAAGCAAGGAAGAGAAAAAAACGAAGTATACCCGCAAGGAATATAACTATTCGTCATTCAGTCGCAGCTTTACCCTTCCGGAAGGTGCTGAAACGGGAAAAATTGTGGCTAAATATGAAGATGGAGAGCTGAAAATTACGGTGCCGCATAACCACCAGACCAAAAGCCCTTCCGCCAAACATATCGCGGTAAATTAAGCCATAATGATGAGAGGCTTATGCCCCGCCCAAAGGTGGCGGGGTCTATTATTCCTCAACAAACTTCGGATATGGCCAGAAAATTTTTATTGACATGCGGTATCCTTTCCTCGCTGCTGTATGCAGTAGTGAATATTATTGTGCCAGCACAATGGCCGGCCTACCATTCAGCCTCACAGACAGTGAGTGAACTCTCGGCCATCGACGCACCGACGAGGACGCTATGGGACTGGCTCTGCGCGCCCTATACCATACTCGTTATGGCATTTGCTGTTGGGGTTTGGCGGGCCGCAGCGGGCAACCGTCCGTTGCGCGCAACCGGCGGACTGCTGATCGCCTATGGCGGGCTCGGCCTGTTCTGGCCCTTCGCACCGATGCACCTCAGGGAAACACTGGCCGCTGGCGGGGCAACTTTTTCCGATACGCTCCATATTACCCTGGGTGCCGTGACTGAGGTGCTGTTCCTGCTGGCGTTAGGTTTTGCGGCTGTAGCTTTTGGCCGATCATTCCGGATCTATTCCATCATCACTTTTGTGGTGCTGCTCGTTTTCGGCACCCTGACCTTCATGGAAGCCCCACTTGTAGGCAGGAACCAGCCTACGCCATTTATCGGCATATGGGAACGGATCAATATCGGCGTTTTCCTGGTTTGGGTCGTAGTGCTTGCCGTCCTACTCCTGTGTAGGATAAATAGCAGAAACTACTGTTTACACCTTACACAGGTAGATGTTTCCGGTTAAGTAGTAACACCATTTAATTTTACTATCATGCCATGGGATGAAAAGAATTGCCCGGTTTCGATGAAGAACTTGCCCCTAGTGGTGAGGAATAAAGCCATTGAAATCGCCAATGCTATTCTCGAAGACGGAAACACGACTGAAGGAATAGCCATTGCAACAGGAATAAAACGGGCGAAGGGCTGGGTGAAAAGTCACCCTGACACAGCTGCAATTTACAGACGAAGAAAATGAAGCAGCACATTTTTACACCCCAAAGGGATAAGTTTCCGGTATCTGGTTGCCATCGGGTTTGATATGCAGGGGATGCAAAGCCGTTGTTTGATCCAGGTAAATGAAGGCATCATAGCGTAAGGGTACGATCGTCGGTACATAATTTCCATAGCGTTCATGCAGCGGATTGTAAACCACACCGATGGCACGGTGCCCAATATGGGTTTCCATCAGCATATCATTACCGGCAAAATCTTGCATAATCAGTAACTTGTTCTCATCACCTGCCCGGTGCAAAAAGTATTCCCAGCTTTCTTTACGCGCTACTGGCATTTGCATTGCTTGCATCGGCGCTCCCCAGCTTTGACCGGCCATTACGGTCCCATGGTAAGATCCAAACCCGACCAGTACCACATTCTTGTTTTTATATTGGGTTCTTGCCAGCTCACCGGTGTTAAGCATGCCTTCTGCAGCCATATCCGTTGCCCGCGCATCGCCGATATGGGTATTGTGCTGCCAGACGATCGCTTTGGCATTTTCACCATGGAAGGCGAGCAAACGGTTCAGTGTGCCTGCCATATGCTTGTCGCGGATATTCCAGCTGTCCGGGCCTCCTGAAATCATGGCGCGGTAATATTTCTCGGCATTTACGGCGACCAATGCGTTCTGTTCAGCGCTGAAAACATTCTCATGATCGGTATTATATTGCGGCATTTTGCGCTGGATCTCTTTTAATAAGTCCACCACCTCGGTTTGACACAGTTTGGGCACAAAAGCGCTGGCATGCGCGTAAGAACGGCCTTCATCTCTCCGGTAAGGCTCAAAACAACGGTAAGCGCTTTCAGCCACCTTCAAAGCCGCCGGATCCGTTTTTTTCAAGTACTGCATGATGTATTCCATGCTTTCCCACAGACTGTAGACATCCAGCCCGTAAAACCCGGCTTTTTTATTGGCAGCCAGCCCGGCATTGCGTTTGTGCATCCATTCGGCAAGGGCGGCGATTTCCCAATTGGCCCACATCCAGGTTGGCCATCGGTTAAATTCATGCAAAACCTCAAATGCGCTTTTACTTTCCGTGCCATAACCTTTGATAAAACGGTTCAGCCGGTAGCAATCGGGCCAGTCGCCCTCCACAGCAATGAAATTGAACCCTTTTTCCCTGATCAGTCTTTTTGAGATTTGAGCCCGCCAGGTATAATATTCATGGGTGCCATGACTGGCTTCGCCAAGCATGACGATCTTTGCATCGCCGATGCGGTCAAGCAGGGGTTGCAGATCCGCCGCATCTTTTAATGGATGGGCAAATTGCCGCACCGAATTTACAATGCCCCGTTCGTCCAGCGGAACTTCTTTTGCAAGGTAATGTTTCATCTGCTATGGTTTTATATTCCTGAATCCGTCAGCATATTATTTCCATAATGGTTGCCGCAAGAAATACACCAGGCCAGAATACAGCGTAACGCCGCACTTCCTTTCGGGACATTCCGGTGGCTTATGTCGTTCTTCCAGGTATTCCATCTTTAAATTGAATAATAAGTTAACGTTTTAATTGGTGTTCATTTGTTAAAGTAAAGACATTCCGTGTTTGCATTACCTGATGGCAATCAATTATTTATGTGACTAACATCATGGCGTTGAATGAATTGCCCTTTTAGTTTTGTTAACAAGGTTGCGGTAGTTACAGGCCCGAGCCCAGGAATCAATGGAAATAAAATATCAAAACGAAGTCAGTATACCCGCAGAGGGTGTAAGGTTAAAAGGTGAATTGTTTATACCGAAAGATGCAAAAGCCATCATCATTTTTTCGCATGGCAGCGGCAGCAGCCGGTTCAGCAAACGCAACCAATACGTGGCCGCCTATCTGCAGGGGCACGGTTTTGGCACCCTTTTATTTGATCTGCTAACCCCGGAGGAAGACCGAAATTATTACAACCGCTTTGCGATTGACCTGCTAAAAGAGCGGTTGGTGGCCGCCACTGTTTGGCTGGAAAAGCTGCCTGCCGCAAAAGACCTAAACATTGGTTACTTCGGCGCCAGTACCGGCGCAGCCTGTGCGCTCAAGGCGGCCAGCCAATTACAGGACAGGATATTTGCCGTTGTCTGCCGGGGTGGCCGGCCAGATCTGGCGATGGAAGACCTGCCTGCGGTGGAAGCGCCTACGCTTTTGATTGTTGGTAGTTTAGATCCGCAGGTACTTGAATTTAACCGGCAAGCATATCAGGAATTGCAGTGTGAAAAACATTTGGAGATCGTGGAAGATGCGACCCATTTGTTTGAAGAACCCGGTAAACTGGAAAAGGTCGGGGAACTGGCCGCGGCTTGGTTTAAGGACCATGTGCCCGCCATTATGGTTTAACCTTCAAGTTTTACATTAAATAAGAAAAATATGTTTCGCGACAGAACAGAAGCAGGCCGGTTGCTGGCCGCTAAATTGATTAAGTATAAAGATGAACCCGGCGTTGTTTTAGCAGTGCCCAGGGGAGGTGTGCCGCTGGCTTATATCGTGGCTACCGGGCTGGGATTTCCGCTGGATATTATCCTGACCAAGAAAATCGGGCATCCGCTTCAAAAGGAATATGCCATCGGAGCAGCCAGCCTTTCGAACTATTTTGTAGTGCCCCACAAGGATGTGCCGGATGCTTATGTGCAAAGTGAACTCCTGGCTATACGCGCAAGGTTAAAGGAGATGTACCGGAAGTTCATGGGCGACCATGCCCCTGAAGATATAGCAGGAAAGACAGTCATTGTGATTGACGACGGAATGGCCACCGGCAATACATTGCTGGGAACCATCAAACTGATCAGGAAAGGCAAGCCCGGCAAAATTGTCATCGGCGTGCCGGTAGCCTCTAAGGAGGCTGTCGGAAAATTGGCGGGCCTGGTGGACGAGGTCGTAGCGGTATTGGTCCCGGAAACGTTTTACGGCGTAGGCGCCTTTTACGAAAACTTTCACGAGGTAAGTGACGACGAAGTGAGCTTTTACCTTGAAAAACTGCGCCGACTGCGAAAGGCAGGCTAAAGCACGGCTATCCTGACCGCCAAAGTGTTTTAGATCAAGGTTATACATGACCGCTATCATTGCGGCCGTGGCTTAAAAACCGGTGATTTGAATTATAAATTCATTTTTTAACCATTAAAAATTAAAACTTATGAAAACTGACATTCAAATCCAGAAAGACGTAATGGACGAGCTGAAATGGCAACCATTCCTGAATTCATCCGAGATCGGCGTAGCTGTAAAAAACGGTATCGTCACCCTATCAGGGATCGTGGATTCTTTCTCTAAAAAGTTAAGCGCCGAGAGAGCCGCGAAAAAAGTGGCTGGTGTAAAAGCCATTGCCGAAGATATACAGATCGGGGTATCACCGTTATACCGCAAGACCGATACGGAAATCGCGGAAGCCGTGGTTAATGCCCTCAAATGGCATTCAGTCGTTCCGGACGATAAGATCAAAGTTAAAGTGGACGATGGCAACGTTACCCTCGAGGGCGAGTTGGAATGGGAATACCAGCGTGTGAGCGCTAAAACAGCCATCCAAAATCTTTCAGGTGTGCGTTCTGTAATTAACCTGGTAACTATTAAACCAAAGCTGAGCGCTTTTGAGCTGGAGCAAAAGATTATGACCGCTTTCAAAAGGAATGCGACCTTCGATGCGCTTAGAGTAAACGTAAGCACAATCGGCAGCAAGGTCATTTTGACTGGCAAAGTGCGTTCCTTCGCCGAAAGCGAAGATGCGGAGGATGTAGCCTGGGCCGCGCCTGGTGTTTATCAGGTAGAAAACAAGCTGACCATCGAAGAACCGGAATTGGTTTATTAATTTTTGTAAAATTAAAATCATGAAAAAATTAAAATTATTGGTCATGCCGGCTGTACTCATAGCAGGCTTTGCAGCGCGATCATCTGCGCAGATCATTTTACCTGAAGTGAGGATCATTGCCTCGACTTATAAATATCTTAACGCTGCCGATAACCGGGAAATGTCACAACCCGTCAGGATGCTGGAGTTTAAAGCGGCTGCCTATGATGTTAAGAAATCGGAATTTTACAATGATGATTATGACGGATATTATATATCCTTTTATATTCCGGACGGAAAAATCCTTGCCGCTTATGATAAAGATGGTAAACTGCTGCGCACCGCGGAAAAATTCAAGAATACCAAATTGCCGGCCGCAGTAAGCGAAGCTGTCGGTAAACGGTTCCCTAACTGGCGTATATCACAAGACGTTTACCAGGTTCATTATTACGATCAGAAGGAAACAGCTGACAAGGTCTTCAAACTCCTGCTGGAAAATGGTGATAAGCGCATGAAAATAAAATTGAACGACAAAGGGGAATTTATTTAAACCGATGCCTAAAGCCTGCTCACAACACTTAGGAAAGCTTTCGTGGATATTACCATTTGCGGAAGCTTTCTTTAAAAAATGAACGCTATGAAAAAGATCATGATCGCAATCGATGCAGAAAAACCGGACCCGCAGAGCCTTGCCTTTGGTTGCTACCTGGCCGCGCTTACAAGTTCGGAACTGGCCGGAATTTTCCTGGAAAACCTGCCCGTGGAAAACAAACCCGGCTTGAAATTCGCGTATGGCGGGGCCTATGTGGAGACGATTGATCCAGCAGACTCGCAGGAAACGGAATTTAAGCTAAAAATGTGCGCTGAAAACATCCGTCAGTTTAAAACTGCCTGCGAAGAGCAGGGCGTGGCTTACCGGGTTCACCGTGCCCAGGGCGCGCCGGAAAAGGAGCTGCTTGCCGAAAGCCGGTATGCCGATGTCATTGTTACCGGACCGGCTTTATTTGCCTCCTCTGCACTCGAGATGCCTGCAGGACCAGTCAAGGACCTGTTGGCCCAATCCGAATGCCCGGTGATGATCACGGCACACCATTCAGAACCGATTGAAAATATTCTTTTCGCTTATGACGGAAGCGCTTCATCTGTATTTGCGATTAAACAGTTCACCTATTTATTCCCCGAACTGCGCAACGCCGAAATCACTGTGTTGCAGGCGGATGAGCACGCAGCCTTTAGCGAAGAACAGAAGGGAAAAATCTACGAATACCTCAAGGCGCATTACCGCTGTATTAATTTTAAGGACCTGCACGGTAAAGCAGCAGACGAACTGTTCGACTATACCTTGCGTCAAGCCAATGCTTGCCTGGTCATGGGCGCGTTCGGGAGGAGCTGGCTATCCAGCCTGTTTAAGGCCAGTACGGCAGATTTGCTAATCAAAATTAATAACCTGCCGGTTTTTATCACCCACCGCTAACCTACACTGACCATGAAAAAGTTAATCTTGTTTTTCGCACTATTGGTGAGTGGCTTATCGGGCTGCTCTCCTTACCAGTATTATGCCATCCAAAGCTCTAAAGCGGGCTTTAATAAATACCGCACATTTGCCTGGTTGCCATCTCCCGACACTTCCCGCAAGATCAATGATATCGCAGATGAAAAGATCAAGGACGCGGTTACCGCCGGGCTGGAAAAGCGCGGGCTCACCCTGCAGGTTATCCATCCCGATCTGCTGGTACGTTATTCGGTCCAGGTCAAGGACCGCATCCGCATTTACAACTACCCGGCTTATGTCTACGGCCCAGGCATTGTTTATCGCGGTGTGATCCGTAATCGTTATGGGCGCTATTTTTACTACAATTACACTTCCCCCTTCCCGGTTTATGTTGGAAGCGATATTGACCAGGTTCCTTACAAGGAAGGAACCCTGATCATTGACCTTATCGAGCGCCGGAACCACCAGGTAATCTGGCGGGGCTATGGGACGGGCGACGTGGACAACCCGGAAAGGGCGATCACCGATATCCCGCAGGTCGTGGAAGGTATTTTAAACAGGTTACCGATCGCTCCGCTGGAGCCCGTTCGACGTACCTGACCATTATTGATCAATCATGGGTGGGAAAGCAAAACCCTTTACTTCAGATTTAGTAGGCGATGCCGCTCTTTTTCAATACATCGTTCATAGCCCCGATAAAAACCGTTTCCCTTTGCCTTCCAATTTACATGAAGGGCAATTGCTGCCGATTGGCGGTAATGGCATAAGCGATGCTGCTTTTTACGCACATGCGGAAGCGTTTACCGGATATTGTATGGAAATGCTGCCTCAGTTGACAACCGGGGAAGAATTTTCCTTACTTACCATGCCAGGGATAGGAGGGAAAAAAGAGATATATTATTCTCTCTGATCCCTTTTATGGAAACGGATATCCCAAACCATCAGGAAGTGCAACCATTGCCTGGTGTTGATCTGGTTGGTTCATCTATTGCCTTATGGGGAGTCCTGATAGCACCGCGTTGATGGATGTGATTCAAAATATAGTATTATCAGAGGGACTTCCTTATCCTAAAGTTAATGGCAAATGGGTAAAAGACCCTGCGCGGTATATTCCTGACGTAACCACCTCAGGAAATTTATCAGACAGCACGATTGTTTATGTTTCCAAATTAGGCTTTAAGGCTATTGAGGCGAATGATTTGCCTTATTTTAAGGTAGATAGGGGAAATAATGGTTTTTATTGATGGTGCAAATTTTGAAAAAAAACCTTTTCATTTCACGTCAGGAAATAAATCGCATAAAGAATTTACTGACTTATCTAATCCTCTTGGCATTTTGTTGGGGACGCATACGATAGCTACTTCATTTGCCCCGGGAACAAAAGATGCCAGTCCGGTATCAAGCGATAGTTTATGTTATCAGCAAAAAAGGATCTTAACCAAAGGAATAAATGCAGCTGATACCGTAATTGAAGTTAATGATCCGACCTGTTTGAATGAGATAGCAAGTTGGGAAGGGCATTGTGCTGATTTGAACATGATAAAAATCGGCAAAGAACTCATTCATTATCTTGGTGTATCAAAAACAAAACCTTACACCCTTCAAAAAGTGCAAAGGGCTATTGGGGAACAAAAGCGATCAGCCACCGGTCTAATGACACTATTTATAAATTACAGTGTACCATTGATTATGGTTATGCCGGGTTCATTCCTAACATTTATTTACAGGACAAAATTGCGGAATACTATGCCGATGTTAGTTATATCAACGGGATTAGGTTCATGGATCTCGACGGCCAGGAGTTCCTATTTGACACCGGACAGGGTTATTATGGGGTGAAACGATTTTTTAGAAAAATGTTTAACAGAGCAACAACGCTTCAAATCCATATCTGCGTGTATCTGGCGCCACCCTTTCCGAAGGTTCCTGGCATTACCAAAGTGTTTGGAATGTAGGTGGCGGCAAAGCCATGTACGATCTTAAGACCAGGCAATGGGGTAGTACGACAAGTGAAGGGAAAGATCTGAGAGATGTTGCCTTTGCCAATTATTTCCCGGCAACATTTGGCGGTAATTTCCCTATTGGCCATCTTCAACAGTTGACCAATATAACCATATAGAAGCCATTTCGGTTGGAGTTGGCGCAACATATCTCATGGAACTAAACCAGAAATCAGTAGAAAGTTGCCCTCAAAAGGATGCGATATTTAAAACGATCCGGACATGGGAAGATGCCCGTGCTGCCAATGCCTTCCCACGAGACATAAAAAAACATTTAGCCGATCCCACTAAAGATTGGATATTGGAGAGAGGTGATAATAAGGATAGCTGGAAATTGTATCAAAATATCAATGGCCAAAAAATTAATCCAATAATCTTAACAAGGGCCAAAGGATACTAACCGAGCGGAATAATCTTAAAGATACCTGAAAACCGAATGGTGGCATTCAGAATCCCGGATATTAAAAAACTAAGACCATATCTTAAAAAGCACTTCATGTCGTGAGAAAGCTTGAGGTTAGTTAATTTTTGGTGGCGTCCCGTTTAGATTCGGGGCGCTTTTTTAAGCCAAGGTAACTTGAAAAAAGAGTTTACACATAATCCATACTGAGTGCCCTGAATGGTTTGATAAGAATTGACGTGTTTTACCTCAAAATCGCAGAATCCCGGTTATGGAGAAGTAAAAGCTATTATAATGCCAAAATTTAGCTGTAAGAAATGTTTTAGCTATGTTGTGTCAAAATGAAAAAAGCCCTAATAATCTATTGAAAATCAAGGCTTTGTCTGCATTTTTTTGTGATCCCGCTGGGGGATCACGTTTCTTATATAAAAAGCGCGTTTTTAGCTTAAAATCGAAGATTTTTAAAAATGGGGTCCCAAAATGGTCACCATTTTTTTTGACTTGTTTTAGTTTGTTTTAAAAAACTTCATAGCGTAAAGAAAAACGCCTTGTAAGTATTTGGCTTACAAGGCGTTATCTTCATTTTTCGTGATCCCGCTGGGACTCGAACCCAGGACCCCAACATTAAAAGTGTTATGCTCTACCAGCTGAGCTACGGAATCATTTAAACGTTTCCGTTTAAAGTGGTGCAAATATAGGATTATTGAACTTTGTGTGCAAGGCTTATTTTAATTTATTTCTCAGCATTAAATAAGCGCTTCATTGCCAATATGCTACAGTTTAAAAAAGGCTATTTTTCCTTCGTTTCCTGCTAATAAAACCAATGTTCCGTGTTTTGCTTTGCGGCAAACATTAAAGCTGACAGTATCAATCTTCGCCCATGTTTGGCCGCTATCGATAGTAATGTTTGTCCCGGGAGTACCAGTTGAAAGGAAAATGTTATCCTTAATATACTCTACGCTTGACTGGTAGCCTGATGGCGGTGTTTTAGATAAACGCATTGGCCCACCCGCGTATGTGCCGTTATAGCACCAATATTCTGCAACAGAATCAGTTCGGGTATCATTTTGGTAATCGCCTCCGACAACAATATCGCAGCTCCCACGGGCAGTTGAAAAAGCGCCCTGGCTTGACCTGCCATGAATTATATCCAAATCTCTACTTTGCCATGCATCAGGCGTGTTTTTATTAAGCGTTAGTTTACGACAGTATTTTCCGCCCGTTACAATAACTATATTACCATCTTCAACCCTTAAACAGGTGTTACTTGCTGCAAAAGCGGCTTCGCCTGTTAATGCATTAGGTTGGGTTTTAAACTTATTCCAGGTGTCACCGCTATCATTGGTTTCTAAAAGGACAAATTTGTTACCTATCGGATCGCCTAAAATATAGCCGTGTTTGGCATCGGCAAAATCCATAGCATCTAAAAAATATGTGGTATCTGTATTTCGATATTTTTCAATCCAGGTATTTCCACCGTCAATTGTTTTTAAAACTAACGCAGGAGTGCCTGAACTCATAATGATAGCTTCTTTAGCTGAGAAGGCCTGAATCCCTCTAAAATCGGATCGTTCATAGCCTTTCAACTGTTGCCATGCCCAGGTTTTGCCGCCATTTGTGGTTTTTGCTATGTAACCTTTGCTGCCACTTACCCAGGCTACACTATCATCCAGAACCGATAAACCGCGGATGCTTGTGGGCTTGCCTTGCTGTAATAAAGTGATGTGCTGGGCTTTTGCAATACCGGTGCTTAATATCAGCAGTATTGCTAAAACAAACAGCTTAGCATGATTTACTATCATTTATAATAAGGATGTTAATTTTCAACCTAAAATAATGATATTACAACGGACTATTGATTTTTATAATTTTTAAGTGCCATTTAGGTTGAAAAAAGTATATTTGCAACCCTGCATATCCAAAGCTGTAAGCTGATGATATGCAGTTAATGCCCGGATGGCGAAATTGGTAAACGTTGCGGTCTCAGAAGCCGTTGAGAATTGTCTCTTGAGAGTTCGAGTCTCTCTTCGGGCACATCTGTTCTAAAAAAGTCTAAAGTCTTTAGTCTAAAGTTCTAAGTCAACTCAGAACTTTAGACTAAAGACTTTGTACTTCTTGATTAAAAGGCCCGGGTGGCGAAATTGGTAGACGCACCATCTTGAGGGGGTGGCATTCGTAAGGATGTACGAGTTCGAATCTCGTTCCGGGCACTTTCCTGAATTTTATTGTATTTTAGTTGGATGTTAAAACCCGGTGCAACCCGCTTTATATTAGCCTCCTTAGTGGTGCTGTTTCATATTAGCCGGTTTGTTTTCCTGGGCAGGTTTGCAGTTTGCAGTTTTTTTGTTTTAAGCGGTTACTGGATAACTTTAATGTTCAGCAACAAGTATTCAAAAAAAGCCAGCCCGTTAAAAGTGTTTTATACCAGCAGGGTATGGCGGTTGCTGCCAGTTTTTTATACCTTTACATTATTGGGGATTATTGTTTGGCTATGGGTTGATCATTCCATTACCCAGCAAATTATAAACTTAGACCTGCCTGATAAAATCGTTTTCTGGATATCCAACATTACACTTTTTGGCTATTATTCATTGCCTAAAATAGACATCCTGACACCCGCCTGGTCGTTGGACATCGAACTACAATTTTACTTGTTGTTCCCGTTACTTTTTTATATCAGCCGAAATAATCATAAGATTTTAACGTGGGTGTTTTTTTTAATGATGGCCGCGTCATTTTACTTATGTATTGGCTATGATACTTACTGGGTAAATAACTCGTTGCCCACTTATCTGTACTTTTTTGTGTTAGGGATGATAATATTCATGCGTAAAATGCATTTTGATGCGCTAACGGAAAAAATATGCCTGGCTGTATTTGCAGTGATAATTGGTTTACAGTATGTAATACCTTATTCACAGGTTCATTATAAAGAAATAGGATCATTATATTATGTGACTTTAAGCCTGGTTTTGGTTTTGCTGGCAGTGCCAACGCTGGCCAATTCGGTACGGATACATTCTGATAAAAAGGATAAATTTTGGGGCGAGCTATCGTTTTTGATATACCTGGCGCATTGGGTTTTGATAAGGCCCTATGGGGTGCTGGCTCAACATGCATCTTCAATAATGCATGTTGTTTATTTGCTTTTGTATCTGGTACTTACTATGTCCTTAGCGATTATTATTTATTGGCTTGTTGACCGGCCAATGGAAAAATTAAGACATCAATGGGTGAGCAGGCAGGCCTGATATTTAGACAGCGGCTGCGGGTTGAAATTCGTGCTGGTAATACCACTCCAGTATGTAAACTCCATCGCTCCATGTTAGTTTGCCATCGGCAGCAACCTGGGCAACGAGTATTGACAGGCTGTGAAGAAACGCGCTTTTAACATCGCCATCCAGGCCCTGCAAAACTTTTACTGCACATGCTGTTATCTGGGATGGATCGGTAAGGCTGCCGCAGCTATCGGCCAGTTTCAGTTCAGTTAAAATTTCGGGCAGTTTGGCGCGTAAGAGTGTTTTTAATTCATCATCAAGGTTGCCCGGGATAATGGCTGTTAACACATCGGCTGCCGGGGAATCGACAAATGTTTTTATGCCTTCGGTTACTGTAACTCCAATGGAGATGGCGGTTTTTAATTCGGTGGGGATGCTTTGGAACAGGCTTTTTATTTCGGCCCAGATTTTTGATAGAAATGATTTCAGACTCATGATTTTGGTGTTGATTGTTTATTGTATTTGATTTCCTGTACTTGTTGTTGTAAAATGTTTACCTGGCTTTCAAGGACTTTAAGCCGGATGTCGTTTACGCGGTCGATGGTTTCCTGTTGGTTGCGGAGGTCGTTAACATCATTTTTAAGGTTGAAGTAGGTAGTCATGACCGAGGCTACTATACTTGCGGTGCTGATAATAGTAACCAGCATATTCTTAACGGTGATGCCTTTTAGCTCTTTGTGTTCAATGGCTGTCATGATTTTTAAGCGTAAGGTTTTAATCTTTGTTCCCAAACTTTGCCCCACGCGGCGTAGTCTTTATCGGAGCGATAGCTTGCTTCACGTTCGGCATTGATCTCGGCATTCAATTTGGCGGGGGGCAAGTTATTGAAAACGGCCAGTGTTAATTTACCGATTTTGCCATCTACTATTAAAGGCTTTATAGCAACCTTTACGGCTGTTAGCACATAATTACAGGCAGTTTGCATTATTCTGCGGGCAGTGCCTTCGCCCTGGTTAACCGAGCAATCGAACAGATTGTTGGCCAGTTGCTGATCTTTTATATTGTCGAGGTTAACGGTGTCCCAATAATTTGTTTTGTAAAACTTTTCGATGCTGGATTGTAAACTGATGTTTTGGGAGAGCAGGGGGTTGATTTTTGATGGAGTGAGCCTGGGGCTGTTCTTTTTGATGACATCGATATTTATCCAGCCGCTCCAGGTTGGATTAGCGCCACGATCAATGCCCATATAGGTTTCTTTTTCGCCTATGCCTGGGTTATAGCCGCCCTCATTACCGAGGATGGTTATTTTGAATGCTTGTTGAAAATCTGCCATAATTATTGTTCATTAACAGGTGTTTTGATGGATGCTGAAGTGAAGAAATTTTTACCGAGATAAGCAACGCCGGCACCGAGGGCCACACTGGCAATTAGCTTCCAGTTAAAATTTAGTGAGCCGGCTTGCAGGCTGGTTTGGATAGTGGTAACTACCGCGCTGCCGATAGCAACGATGAGGCCTTTGAGCAGGTCCTTAATGTCGAGGGAGTAGAGGGGGGAGGTTTTCATGGGGAATTTTGTTAATAATTTTTACGGTTCTATTTAGAGAAAAGCCAGATGTGTCAGTACAACGCTGAGACTTATATAAGATAGGTTAGGCAAGAATTAACAATCCTTTTTAAGGTAATGGTTTGTTAATTATGAAAAATTTATAGATAGGAACTATTTAATGCCGTGTTTCCTTTTTAATTTTTCAAATAAGCAATTTTGGGGAAATGATTTGTTCTTATCAAAGCCGCTGTTAGTCCATATTTCATTCCACAAATGCAAAGAATAAGAATTCCTTTTAATACTTCTTCCATTCATGGTATTTGGTTTAAAATATGGCCTAAAAGCTTCTTTGAATTTATTGATTATATTTGTTTGACCTAGAACTAATTCTCCGATATAACTCCATGCAATGGGATTGAAATAAAAATATTCTGCAACTTCGTTTTCAAGTTTTAAGTCAATAACTGTTTGTTGTATTAAAAAAGGACCGGCCATTCCAAATGCCATTGTATGAACATCAATTTTTTTAATTTTATCAATACAATAGTTTAAAACTGGATGATTTTTTGGAAATCGTAATACACAATTATTGGGAACGCTTCCATATTCGCCTTCATAACTTGAACATATAACAAGTTCATCTGAAATATCAAATTTTTTAAGGCAAACAATATCCATGTCAACCCACCACCCGCCTTTTTTTAAAAGCAAATTGATACGAAAAATATCGGCAAATCCAGATACAGAACCTTTGCCCCAACCTGATTGATAAGTAAAAATAGCTTCCTTATTTAGAATATCATTTCCGTCGCAAATAATTGTTCCCGCAGGAATATTTTTCACTTCTTCATAAATATATAAATGGAAATCATGGCCATTATCTAAAAAAGATTTTATACACAATTGTTCTACTTTACTAAGAGAACCACCAATCCATAAACTTTGAATAATATTTGATCCCATGTTCGCTATGATAATAATTACAGAGGTAAAAATATGATATTATATTTCATTATCATTTAGGGTTACAATAAACGACATTTTAAAATCAGAAAGGCTATAATTCATGTTTCATTAATTATAAACGAATAAAATGGAAAATCTAATAATTCAATTGCAAAACCTTTAAATATAGTTATATCATTAAAAGTAAGGTCGTTTGCATTTTGCATATACTCAATCGTAGTACCATTTAATAAGATGGCATCTGAAAAATCCGGTAAATCACTAAAATTTTCGTCATATATAATTGAGGCACCCTGAAATTCCTGTATTTCATAAACTAACTGAGTGCCTGAACCCGAAAATGTAAAAGTTGTTATTGATGAAATTCCTCTAAAGACTTGACCATTAGAGTAAATACTGCCGTTATAGATAACACTTTGTGTTCCATACACCAGATATAACACACCAGCTTTAATATTTCCACTTGTTATGTTTAACATTAAGGTTTAAGATTTGCAACGTTTATAATATAATATAACTGTATGAATTTGGCGTTTATCGGAAACTCCTGAATGCCATATCCGCCACGTACATAAGCAGGATCACCATTACCTCGAATAATTGCCCCGGTGCGGGTATCGTCTGTATTGTTGGATGTTGGCTGTATGCCCGGCTCATAATGTTGAAATGTTTCGCCACTTAATGCAACTATTACAGTGCCTGAACCGCTAAAAGCAGTAGTGTCTACAGCTTTAAAACTGCTGCCCGCATTGTAAATTATACTATCATACGTTATAGTACCTGAAACAATATAGTACCAATTACCAGCAACTAGAGAATCTCCTTCACTAACGCTCGCTCCACCATCACTAAAACGGGCCATAATTGTGTGCCTCTCAGGTGCTTCTAAAATCTCCCTTAATGTGCCGCTAGTGGATGTTGTAAATGTTGTTTGGCCAGTCGCGGTTGTTAACCTGTCGCCAGGTTGGTATAAGACCGAATTATAAGTTATGGCACCCGTTTCAACCAGATAGGAGGCTGTTAACGTAAGTGCGTCTCCGGCATTTTTAACAATGGTATCCAAGTCGGGTATGCTATCTATATATTGCCCATTTCGGTCGGCATTAAAACCATAAATAGGGAAACGCTGTATTTGCCGTCCTGCCGAATTGATGATCATGTTTGTTTTAATGCTGCCGTTCTGCGTAGGATCAACAAGCGTAATGCTGTTATTAGCAACGGCCAAGTTAACGTTGGTTGAAAAATCGAAATTCCCGGTGGACTCTGTCGCGCTAACTTTAATCTGATAACCTATTGATTTTGCACCAACATAGGTGCCAAAGAATGAAAGGTTTTTAGCCGGGCTTGAAAATGAAAGACTATAGTCACCTATTGATGGGTTGTTAAATAATGGATCGGTTATTATGCAACCAGTAAAACTTGAAGCAGAGTATAAACCCATGTAAGCTGTTGTTAACGCTGATATGGTTGAATAATAAGTATAACCAGATGGCACAGATGGGTACAAAATGCCTCCATTCCCATTACCAATACTTAGTTTAAAATTTGTTTGAAAAAAAAGGGAATATCTAGCATTTTGAAATGCCAAATTGTTTGATGCAGATATATTACAATTATAAAAAATACAACTTGTTAGCTGTAACGATGTAGAATTACAATTAATGTTATTGCAATTTACAAAAGTGGTATTTAAGACAGTGCCGCCAGCGGTATCTCCACTATAATCACCTAAAGGTAAAATATCACTATAGTTCCTTATTATGCAATTTGTAAAGTTTGTATCAGTAGTACTATTACTAGTAAATGATCCATTAAACAAGACATCTATACATTTGGGATGGGAAATAAAATACCCATTAGATATTTTTGAAGTGCCATTTCCTCTAATTTCTAAGTTATATATGCTGCTAGCGGACATTCCAGTTGAGAATAAGAATTGATTATAACTTATATCAACTACTACTTCACCATCTCCTATAAGTGTTATACTTTGGGAAGTAATAATAGAAGATACTTCTCTATATACCCCAGAGCTTAAAACAACCGTTAAGGTTATATTTAACGATACAGCCTTCGTTATTGTCCTAAACGGATATTGTCTGCTGCCGTTGCCAGTGGTGTCGTTGCCGAAGAGGGCTACGTAGCACCAGCCGGTGGGGCGGGCGCTGTCGGCGCCGGCGGGGACGGTGAAGCCGTATTTGTTGGTTACTCCGGGCCTATAGGCCCAATTATATGTTGCACTCATGGTTAGTTATCTCTACAGGTTAGTATAATGTTGCAGCTCGCGTTGTTTAGATCGGTATAATTGTAGGTTACAAATACCCGGTCGCCGGCTGCATAGGCGTAGGGGAATGTTTGTGTACCGGTGGGGTAGGTGCCCGTGATGCCGGTTTTTAGTTTAGCATTGGTGGCACCTGATATGGTTATGCCGTTTATGTTACCGGCGTTCAGCATCAGGAATGATACCTCGTTTAATGATACCGGGGCTATCTGGTAATTGACGTTTTTCTTTTGATCGAGTATTACCGACAGCGTTTTTAAGGCCGTCATGGCGTTGGTATCGTTTGTACCGGCCAATGCTTGGGTGAGTGTTGCAAGTGCGCTTATGCCTGCACTGGTTTCAGTTGCCGCGGCTATTGTTCCGGTGCCTGAACTTAGTACCCAATGGGTGTCGTTATTATCCCATATATACATTTTGGCATCGGCCCCGGTACCTGTATCTACAAAGGCATAGTCGCCGGGGTTGCCGGTTGGGTTAGCTGTTGAGAGAGCCGAGGATGAGGTATAAGTGCCTTTATAGTGTTCGGATAATGAGGCCAGCTTGGTTTTTTCGGTTGTGGTGTAGCTTTCCTGGCTAAGCTGGTAGCCCGTAATTTTATCAACTTTAGTAGTTTGCAGGGATGTGTAATCAGCCTGTAACTCATTGATGGCGGCTACCAGGTTGTTTTTGGCGTTTGTGGTTAGGTTTACCTTTTTGCCAACGGTATTATTAAAGGTAGCCTTTGTAACATAGTTTGTTGGCGGCGCGGGATCGACAGATGTGCCTGTGGGCGTAACCAATGCAAAGCCGACCTCGATACAATTATCTGGTAACGATGGTTCGGCCGGATTTGCAGAAGCTGTACCCGTTAAGGCTAATATGGCGCCAGTGTTATCGGCATAAATAAGGTCGATCCTGTTGTTTACGGGGTCGGCTGTGGTAAGAGTTAATACTACAGGCGCGCCGGTTGAATATTCTGTGTTTGCTATCCGCCAGGTTCCGGCAGCAATGGTTACGCTCAGCGCGGCTATTGTAATACCCAAACCTGTTATTATTCCGTCGGGTGCATCGGGTGCGTCAACCCATTGTGTATTAAAGTCGGTATCATCAATTTTTGCGAGTACCTGCCCGGTTGTTCCGCCCGAGGCTACACCCTGACCGTCGGCACCTATAATTGATTCGCCTGCGGGCCAAACGCCGCCTGCTTTCGGCCCGAAGAAAAGATAGGTGGAAAGATTGAGATAGAAATCGCCGTCGACACCATCGGTGGTGTTTGAAGGGTTGGTTGTGCCATGTAATATGGTATTGCCATTGGTGCCGTTAGTACCGTTAGTGCCCGGTACTCCTTGCGCTCCGGCAGGGCCGGTTGCCATTGAGAAAACCTGTGCCCATGTGCCTGCCGTTTTTAAATAGAATATGCCGGTTGATGTGTCAATATAACTATCGTTATTGGCGCCGATCGTAGGGCCGGGTGCCCCCAGGCCGTAACATAAGGTGCCATCGGGGCCGCTGCCGGTAGGGATGGTGTAGCTGAGTGTCCATGTGCCGTTAATTTTTTGGTAGAATGTTGCGGTGTTGGTTTTTAAAAACACATCGCCATCTTTACCCGAAGTGTTTTGCGGGATGGTGGTTCCGTAGCTGTAATTATCGCCGGTTTGCAGGTTGGCTGATAAGAATTGTACTAATTGTGAGAAGGTGAACTGGTAATCAGTACCATCGCTTACCAGTACAGAAACATCAGTTGCGGCAACGGCGGAGGCTACGGGTAATTCGCTTATTTTTTTATCTGCCATTAGTTTAAGAATTCGTTAAGTGGTAAAAAGCCATCGTTTTGGCTGTAGCTGTCGCCGGGATAATTGAAGTCGGTTTTATCAATGCCCCGTATGCGCGGGCCTGATTGGCGGGCGCTGCGGTTCTTTTCGTTATAATGCCACAGCGGGAAATCGGCGCGGTTATCCCGAAGAAATTTTTCGACCTCGTTGGCGTGCGCGTTGGCTACGCTGCGATGCTGTTGCACGAGTTTGGCTATTTCCTGTGGTGAAAGGGTATCGCCATTATCATGGTGCTTTATGATGGGGCCGGTTGCGGTATAATGTATGGCATCGGCTTCAACAAAACGAGCGAATGTGAAATACACCAGCATGGGCATTATTCCTTCATATAACACTACATGGCCGCGTTTGTCGAGGTATTCGGTGCCGTTCAGCAGGTCTTTGTAAGGTTGCGGGGTATCATCCTGCAGCGTGCCGTCTGCGTTGAAATATTTTATGAAATCATAATACAGCGCGTAGCCTAAAAAGGGTTTGAGGTCGAGTTCCTGGGCTTTTTTTACGAACACTTTTATGCGGTCGGATTTTATGTTTACAGAAAGATCCTCGTAATTCTGAAATGTTATTTGGTCGATTAGATATATCTGGCTCATGGGGTTAGAGATTAGAGACTGGTGATTAGAGATTAGTTGAGCTGCTAATCACTTACAGCTACCATTGCTTGTGCTTCAGCTTGTTTGAAACCATAGGCATATATTAGTACGGCCATTTTGTTTTCAGCCGGGATATTAGATAAGAGCAGTTGATTGATGCTTGTGCCTGCGGTGATTCCTGCGTTATCATCGGCTACATTGGCCGGGATAGGTATGATATTCCAGTTGCCGTTCGGGTTTACGTTGGTGTAAAAATGATTGAACATTTCGGCAAAGGTTTCTGAAAGTTCCAGGCGATCGGCGGCTGTATTATCGTTGAATTCACGGATGGCTTCCTTTTTTTCGCTGCCATTACTTAGGCCGGAAGTTTTTTCAGTGTTAATCAGCTCTTTGGGAATTGAGAAGCCTTTGATGATACGGGCTTCGACCGATTTTTCTGTGGTTTCAAAAAGCTTGTCGTTATTCTGAATGGCATAAGGCTGAAACTGTGGTTTTGAAGCTTCATCTTCGTATTCAATTACGATGATCTTTTGCGAGCTTTTTGTCCCCTGGAAAACACCGAGATCTTTTTCTAACTGTGACGGGGTGTTGTAATAGTGCTGTTCATCATTGCCGGGGCCACTGTTATCGGCTTCTTCGCGGCGCGAAGGCATAAATAACATTGTTGATGGCAGGAAGCCGGTAGTAACTTCACGGTTATTGAATATTTTGATACCTGCTTCGGTTTCAAAATCTTCCCAAACACTGTCGGCTTCTATTAAGGGATAGTCATCAACTTCGGGATTGAAATAGAATAGCTGCCCTTTATAGTTTTCCCAGCCACCAGACGCTATCACCTGATCTTTTATAACTTCGGGATCGGGGTTATATTGATCGAGGAAAGTGATCTTACTGCGCATGATGTTTTTCCAGGTTTTACGGCCCCAATCGGAGTAGATGGCATATTTTGTAGCGGTCTCAGGACTGTCGGTATCACCTATGCGGATATCTTCATATTTTATGTAGTTTACCGATGCGATCTTAAAGTTTGCATTGTAGTTTACGTGTATACCGAAACCGGTGAACAATGCTTTATCAGAGGCAACTGCTTTTAATAGTTTGGCAATAGTGAGGCCATGTGTATTGATCACCTGTTTGCCAAGAGTTTTCTCCTCAAAACCGTTGCCGGCTATGAATTTCGCGCGCTTGTTCCAGCAATCTTTGGCTGTGGGTGAACCGGCTACCAACTCCAGCATACGCTGCGGATAGGCGTTGTCCATGTCGTAATTCAGTATGCCGAAGGTTTGGTTTGGGCGTACTAATATGCGGCGTTCAATTTGTGGCAGGTAGGTCTTCATTTTTTTTGGATTTCACTGGTTTTTGGGATGATGGTTTCACCGATTTTATTTTTGGTGATTTCACCGATTTAACTTCGGGAAATGGGGTAGCTTCGAAAAGAGTGGCTATGTGTGGGTATCTTTCTAAATACCATTCGGCTTCGGCATCGGTTAGGTTATCGTTGTGATGCGTAGCGTGTGAGCCCGGGGCGAACTGGTGCTTACCGGGCTTTAGGATGTATTTTTTTGTCATTGGGTCATTAGTCATTGTGCCATTGGTTTAATTGGTTAATTGAGGCCATTAGCCATGATGATGACTAATGACCAATGACTGTTGATTATGCAGCTACCAATGCTTCGATAGCGGCGATGGTGCTGACGTAGGTTGCGGAGCCTGATTCAGGGGCGATAGATACCGCGCGTGGTGGATATGGTTCTCTTAGCTTGTCGGGGTTGGTTAATTTTAGTTTGTAACCACCGTCCATGGTTTCATCGGCGGCACTACGTTCGGCGTCGGTTAATATCAGGCCGTTTACTGCTCCGAATAGTTCGATGGCTGAATCGCTTGCATTATAGTTGTTTACCGCTATTGCGCATACGCGACCGTAGCCCATTGCCTGTAATTGCGTTTTGATGTCGACAGATAATCCGGCAATGTTGAAATCAATTTCTTCGGTATAACGCGGCCCGACTGATGTTTTGGCGAGTTTTGATATGGTATTGAAACTGTTGTTCGTGCCGTTGAATTTGTAAATTTTGGCTGCGCTTACGGTGGTAAGACCGGTTACTATCAGCGGGTTTGTGGTATCGAAAGTTAGGGTGATATCATCCTGGTTAAAGATGTATATTACATCCTCGATACCGGAGGTTACGGGTTCGGCTGTTCCTAAGGCGAAGCCGGCGTTTATTTTGTTGTAGATGGACATTTGTTTGGATTTAAGCCCCCTCTAAATCTCCCCCGGTAGGGGAGACTTTGAAAAGAATTGGTTTAAGGTTAGGCAGATAAATAGAATATTTCGTTGGCGAATTTGAAGTTTACGGCGGCTTTCATGCGGGCCTTCATGCGGACTACGTTATCATTGGTGTAGGGCTTCATGTAGACGGTTGAGAGTTCGGATTCATCGCCTAACAGGTCGACACCTAAGAACAGGTTTGACGCGCGGGCACCTAAGATGGTGTTGGCCTGCCAGTGGTTCATCAGTTGTAATGGTACGCCGAGGTAATCCATTTTTTTGCTGTCGGTAAAGGCGTTTAGTACGTTCACTGCTTTGTCAGCCTGTGCCTGGGCATATGCGTAGCCAACATGTAACGGGATCTGCAGGTTGAAATCATCCTGGCTTCTGTCGGCGGGGTCGAGCTGTGAATATACGCTGGTTAGCACTAATAGTACATTGCTGGCATTGATATAGCTAACTGTTGCAGCGGTTGCTGTGCCTGAGAAGGTTGCAGCTTTACGGGTATTGATCTCATTGTAATTGCGCACCAGTTTAAAGGTTGTGGCACTTGTTACCTGGATGAAATACGACTGGCCCTGTACGGCTATTCCTGTACCACCGTTAGTAGTATCTTTACTGGTACCAGTTACAGCGGTGATGGTTACTACATCGCCGTCGACAAGGGTTGCGGTGCTTGATACGGTTACCGAACCTGTAGCGTCAATAGCTGTTGCTGCCATCGAGGTGGCAGGCTTTGCCAAGCCTACTTTGTAAACGCCAGAAGCGGCTGAGATAGATGGTAATAGGCCTGTGAAACCGGCAGTGAAAGCGGCTTCTTTGGTGGCGGATTTACCGAGCCAGTATAAGCGCTCGTTAGCGATTTGTATTTTGGTAAGATAGCGTTGTACCATGAAGTCCGACAGGTCAACGATACCTTCATAATCCATAAAGGCGCCTGGTTTTAGGCTTTGGGCTTCCCATGATTGGATGAGTTTGTCCCATTGTTCCTGTTTCATGAATTCGTATACTACCGGATCGAGGTAGCTTTCGTTTTGCAGGGCGGTTGTACCCTGATCAGCGAAGATGCCTGATGGGTCCTGCAGAACTACATCGTCGTCAACGTCGAGTATCACTTTGCGCGATTTTACGTCGTTGATAACTGTTAGCAGTCCGCGTTTTACCGAGTCGGCTTCAAGCAGGGTACTGGCCATAAACCCGGCCAGCGCTTCGCCGGCATAGGTGTTGTTTGTGAATGTAAATTGTGGCATTTTTTATTTATAGGATTTTTTGTTTGGTAGTATCAAGTCGCTAGTATCAAGTATCAAGTACTTTTTTTGGGTAAAGTGTAAGGTTTAGGAGTAATTTGAAAATCTTGCTACTAATTACTTGCTACTTATTTAGAGATTGCTTTTTTAACGGCGTTTTTGGCGAGAGTGCTGGTAGGGGCGAAGAATGGGGTTTGTTCGGTTTTGGCTTTGTTGCTGCGTTTGGAACCTTCGGGAGTGAAGTTTGATTTGATCTCGTTCTTTACTTCTTCGCGGGTTTTGCTGAGGCGGGTGTTAGCTGCTTCGAGGGCGGCGCGGGCTTCGCTTAGCAGAGCGTTTTGGGCATGTAGTTTAGCACGGATAGATTCGATCTTGTTTTGTACATCGCCGGGTTTTGCTTTTTTGAATTGATCGGATGGGGCATCGCTGTCATCATCTTGGGCAGTATCCGGGTCGGTATCGGGATCGGACAGGGGCGGGGTTACTTTTTGTACCTGGCCACCTTTTACGGCCACTTTACTACCGGTTGATGTGGTGTAGGT